>TARA_R110002096_G_scaffold147034_1_pt1 | contig 49263 bp, 43 predicted proteins | sample TARA_R110002096 | Tara Oceans TARA_R110002096 (sample SAMEA4397295) | marine metagenome | biome: Polar Biome; feature: [DCM] deep chlorophyll maximum layer (ENVO:01000326); material: water (ENVO:00002006), including particulate matter (ENVO:01000060) such as... | depth 35 m
GGGTCTTTTACGAAGGTATGGGAAAGCGCAGAAATGTGCACCAGTCCGTCCTGATGAACGCCGATATCCACAAACGCCCCGAAATTGGTGACGTTGGTAACAGACCCCTCCAGAACCATGCCCGGCTCAAGATCCCCCAGGGTTTCCACACCTTCTTCAAAGGTTGCAGAACGGAATTCCGGACGCGGATCCCGGCCAGGCTTCTCAAGCTCTGCGAGAATATCCCGGATGGTCGGCAAACCGAATTGATCTGTTACATAATCCTGGGGATTCAGACCACGCAAAAACGCCGCATCACCAATAATCCCGTCGATTTTACGGCTGTTCTTTGCTGCGATGCTCTCTACCACACCGTAGGCCTCAGGATGCACCGATGACCTGTCCAGCGGATTCTCGCCGCTGGCAATGCGCAGGAAGCCCGCTGCCTGCTCAAAGGTGCGCTCACCCAGACGGGCAACCTTTAACAGCTGCTTGCGGTTATGGAACATGCCGTTCTGATTGCGGTATTCGATAATATTCTGCGCGATGGTCTGATTAAGGCCCGACACTCTTGCCAAGAGAGGCGTAGAGGCCGTATTCAGATCGACGCCGACACCGTTTACACAATCCTCAACAACGGCATCCAGGCTGCGGGAGAGCTGAACCTGGGATACATCGTGCTGATACTGGCCAACGCCAATGGATTTCGGTTCGATCTTCACCAGCTCGGCCAGCGGATCCTGCAACCGGCGAGCGATGGACACTGCGCCGCGAATGGTCACATCGAGATCGGGCAGTTCTTTGGAGGCAAACTCCGAGGCGGAATAAATCGAAGCTCCGGACTCGCTCACCACGATGCGTGCCAACTTGAGTTCCGGATAGCGCTTGCTCAGATCAGCCACCAGCTTCTCCGTTTCACGGGATGCGGTGCCGTTGCCGATGGCGACCAATTCAATGCGGTATTCACGACACCAGGCCGCGAGCTTTTCAATGGAGCTGTCCCACTGGTTCTTGGGCGCGTGAGGGAAAATAGCGCCATGCCCGGCAACCTGACCCGTGCCATCAATCACCGCTACCTTTACACCCGTACGCAGGCCGGGGTCCAGCCCCAGAGTTGGTCGCGGCCCAGCAGGTGCCAGCAAGAGCAAGTCTTTCAGGTTGGCTGCAAACACGTTAATGGCTTCGGTTTCCGAGGCTTCACGCACCTGGGCCATGAGATCAGTCTCGATCTGCGTGGACAGTTTTACTCTCCAGGTCCAACGCACCACCTCTGACAGCCATTTGTCAGCGGCTCGATCGTTGTCCCGGATGTTCCAGCGCGCAGCAATGCGCTGTTCAGCGGGGTGTGGCTGGCGGCGGGCATCATCGACATCGCCCACAATAAGCGTGTAGGCAAGAATACCTTCGTTGCGGCCACGCAGTATTGCCAACGCCCGATGCGAAGGCACCTTCTTCAAAGGCTCACTGTAATCGAAGTAATCCCGGAACTTGGCGCCTTCGTTTTCCTTGCCTTCAATAACCGTGACTTTTAACTGCCCTTGCTGCCAGATCAAGTCTCGCAACTCACCCAACAGCTCAGCATCTTCGGCAAAACGCTCCATAAGGATATAGCGAGCGCCATCAAGTGCAGCTTTGGTATCCGCAATGCCCGCGTCCGCATTGATATAGCTTTCGGCCGTAGTTTCAGGTTCCAGGGTCGGGTCGCCATACAGGGCGTCAGCCAAAGGCTCCAGACCCGCCTCCCGGGCAATCTGGGCCTTGGTGCGGCGCTTGGGCTTGTAGGGCAGATAAAGATCTTCAAGGCGGTTCTTGGCATCTGCACTCAGAATGCTGGCGCGTAATTCGTCGGTCAGCTTGCCTTGCTCTTCAATGCTCTTGAGGATTGTGCCGCGACGATCTTCCAGTTCCCGGAGGTAACGCAGGCGCTCTTCAAGCGTACGCAGCTGGCTGTCATCCAGAGAGCCCGTCACTTCTTTGCGGTACCGGGCAATAAACGGAACGGTGGAACCTTCGTCCAGCAGGGCGACGGTGGCATTAACCTGTTGCTCACGTACGCCGAGTTCGTCAGCTATGCGCCTGGAGATACTGTTCATGCAACCTCTGTCTGATGCGTTTCTGATAAAGCAGCAAAGGTACAGCGGCTTACAGTTGCAGGCAAGCAGACTCGCCACGCTTGTTCAGGAATTGCACAAGGTCGGCCCAGGGCATGGGGCGGGCGTAAAAGTAGCCCTGGATTTCATCGCAGTGCTGCTGGCGCAGAAACTCAAGCTGACTTTCCGTCTCGACGCCTTCGGCCACCACACTGATCTGGAGGCTATGTGCCAGGCTGATAATGGCCCGGATAATATGCTCTGCATCTGCCGACTGCCCAAGCGCCTGCACAAACGATTTGTCGATTTTAACCAGTGAGATCGGCAAGTGCTGGAGATTGCTGAGGGAAGAAAAGCCCGTACCGAAATCGTCCAGCGCAAAACTGATACCCAGCTGATTGAGCTCGCGCAGGCAACGCTGTGCGTATTCGGGATCGTGCATCATGGCACTTTCTGTCAGTTCAAGTTCCAGCAGGCTGGTGTCGACATTGGCGTTGAAGATGATGCGGAAAATGGTTTCGGTCATCTTGCGATCGTGAAACTGCCGAAATGAGAGATTGACGGCAAACACCAGCCCGGGAAAACCCAGCTCTGCAGATTCCTGCAAGCGTTTGCAGGCCTGCTCTATTACCCAGTAACCAATAGGCACGATCAAACCACTGCGCTCTGCAACAGGTATAAACTCGTCCGGCCCAACCAGGCCGCGCTCCGGGTGATTCCAGCGCAGAAGACATTCAACGCCGCGCACCTCATTGCTGGCCAGATCAATTCTTGGCTGGTAATACAGCTCCAGCTCATTACCCCTGAGGGCATTGCGAAGATCTGCTTCCAGCCGGAGCTGGTAACCGGCAGAGATGTGCAACTGGCGATCATAGAAACGATAACTGGTGCCCGGATCCCGCTTGGCCTCAAACATGGCCCGATTTGCCCTGCGCATGAGATTTTCGGGGCTTTCTCCTGCTTCCGGATACGTGGCCACCCCCAGGCTGGCACTGACAACGACGCTCTGGCCATCAATCGTTACCGGCTCATCGAGGGCGTTGACTACTTTGCGTATGATCTGGGTGATATCGAGGGAGTCTTCAATTTTTTCAACGATAATGGCGAGCTCATCTCCGCCAATACGCATCAGGGAATCCACGCGACGCAGCCCCTGCCGGACCTGAGCGGCCAACCTGATCATCAGCTGATCGCTTTTCTGGTAGCCAAAGGACTCATTAATGCTGCGAAAATCATCGATATTGAGATGCAAAAGCGCCAGACGGTGATTTCCACGTTGAGCTCTTAGCAGCGCCTGCTGCAGCCTGTCGAAGAACAGATCCCGGTTAATAAAACCGCTTGCAACGCCGCGGCCAAGCTGGCTGTGAGCCGAATTCGCCAACTGCTCGCGATACCAGAGGCTCTTCACTGCCCGGCGAAAGCTCCAGTGATCAAGCCCCTGACGACTCAAATAATCTGCTGCTCCACCTGAAAGCAGATCAGGCGCGCGCACTCCCGGAGCCTCGGCACTCAAGGCAAGAACAGGACGGCCACCACTGGCAACCGCCAGATACTGCAAAAAGGCGGTTTCTGACCCACCATGGAAAACACAGTTCCAGACAATAATGTCGAACTTCGCATTGCGGATAAGATCGTCACAATCCACCAGATCCGGGCACCAGGTTGAATCCGGGTTCATTTCAGGGTCGCCCGCCAGCAGTGCGTCAAGCCAAAGAAAATCGGCATAATCCGGTGTCAGAACCAGAACGCGAAGCTGGTCATGTCCGACATTTTCCAGTGGCAAGGTCATTGAGCAAGATCCATGGGTGTGTGTGCAATCAATCCGTTCTGCTAAAAGGATAGCCGATAGATCGACAAGATACAGTCAGCCTGGTGTAGACTATTGTCTTACCAAGAAATCTCCCCGTCTTAATCCATTCTGGCCGTGTATTTGTGAACAAACTTAACCCGCGACAAAATGAAGCTGTGCGCTACACGGATGGTCCGTTGCTTGTACTGGCCGGTGCCGGCAGTGGCAAAACCAGCGTAATCACGCGGAAAATTGCCTATCTGATTGAGCATGTCGGCATTCCGGGTCGCCACATTGCTGCCGTTACGTTCACCAACAAAGCCGCCCGCGAGATGAAAGAGCGGGTGAGCCGGATTGTCGACCGCAAGCTGGCCCGCGGGCTGATTGTATCCACTTTCCATAATCTCGGGTTGAACATGATCCGGGAAGAACACGCCCACTTGGGCTACCACCCCGGCTTCTCCATTTTTGACGCGGAAGATGCCAAAGCCCTGCTACGGGACTTGATGCTTCGGGAAGCCAGCGCCGACGCCGGCGATGAGCTCAATGATGTCCAGATGACCATTTCTTCCTGGAAAAATGCCCTGCGCGGGCCCGCTGAAGCATATAGCAAAGCGGCAGATGAGCGGGAGCAGCGCATTGCCATCGTGTACAAACATTATAGCGAGTACCTGAAGGCTTACAACGCGGTCGATTTTGATGACCTGATTCTGCTTCCTGTACAGCTATTCCGCAACAACCCTGAGGTGCTGGCAAAATGGCGCCGAAAAATCCGCTACATGCTGGTGGATGAGTACCAGGACACCAACATTTGCCAGTACGAGCTGGTGAGAATGCTGGTTGCCGAACGTGCTGCGTTTACCGTAGTTGGCGATGACGACCAATCGATTTACGCCTGGCGGGGCGCGCGGCCGGAAAACCTCGCGCAGCTAAAGGAAGATTTTCCAAGCCTGAAAATCGTAAAACTGGAACAGAACTATCGCTCCACGTCGCGCATTCTGCGCAGCGCCAATACGGTCATCGCCAATAACCCACATGTTTTCGAAAAAGCTCTGTGGAGCGACCACACCATTGGCGACGAGATCCGCATTATCCGGTGCCGCAACGAAGATGCCGAAACCGAGCGGGTGGCCACCGAGATTCTCGACCAGAAGCTGAAGCAAGGGCTGGCGTTCCGGGATTTTGCCGTGCTTTACCGGGGCAATCATCAGGCTCGCCTGCTGGAGATGAAACTGCAGGCCTACCAGATTCCCTATCGCATCTCGGGTGGCCAGTCGTTTTTCTCGAAAAACGAGATCAAGGACGCCATGTCCTATCTGCGCCTGCTGATTAACCCCGATGACGACGCCGCTTTCCTGCGGGTGGTGAATGTACCAAGGCGCGAAATCGGCCCGCGCACGCTCGAGCAGCTCAGCCATTACGCTCGCGCTCGCAACGTCAGCCTTTTCCGGTCACTCAGTGACTTGGGCGCAGAAACTCATGTCACCGAGAAAGGCCTGGACCGGCTGCGGCGTTTTGCCCACTGGGTAGATGCCACCTGTGAGCGCCTGCACGGTGAAAACCCGGTGCCAGTGATAAAGCAGTTGTTCACCGACATCGAGTACGAAGAGTGGCTGCACCAGAACTCCGGCACGCCAAAACAGGCCCAGCGCCGCATGGAGAATATCTGGTACCTGGTGGATTCGATCCAGCGGATGCTGGAGGACGGTAAGGGCACTGCGGATGAGCTGGGCATCGAAGACGCGATCACCAAGCTGATTCTTCGCGACATGATGGAACAGCGCGAAGAGGAGGACGACAGCGACAAGGTACAACTGCTGACACTTCACGCATCCAAGGGCCTGGAGTTCCCCCATGTGTTCATCCTCGGGCTGGAGGAAGAAATCCTGCCGCACCGATCCAGCATTGAAGAAGGCAATATCGAAGAAGAGCGGCGGCTGATGTATGTGGGTATTACCCGCGCAAAAGAAACCCTGACCCTGACCTACGCCGCCCAGCGCAGGCAGTATGGAGAAAAGATCGAAACCATTCCCAGCCGGTTTCTGGATGAACTTCCCCAGGACGACGTGCGCTGGGAGGGCACTGGAGATCTGGATGCCGAGGCCAACCAGAAAAAAGGCAAGGCGACACTGAGCGCTCTACTTGGCGATTTAGGGCTATAAATGCAAAAACCCCGCACTCAGCGGGGTTTTGACAGCAGGAACCTCGGACTTACTTGCTCTCTGCCACTATATGCTCCACTGCAGCCGCGATTTCCTCATCCGGACAGCTGGCACAGCCGCCTTTGGCGGGCATAGCGTTAAAGCCATTGATAGCGTGACTGATCAGGGTTTCCATACCTTGATCAACGCGAGGTGCCCAGGCACCCGCATCACCGATTACCGGCGCGCCAGCAGCGCCTGTGGTATGGCAAGCCATACACACGGCACCGTAAACTTCGCTGCCTGAACGGGGCCCGGAGCTGGCTGTTTCAGAAGCAGCAGCGGCTTCACCGCACTCATCACCCTGCAGACAAACTTCACCAACCGGCTGAATACGCGCGCGGATTTCATCTTCAACACTTGCCATAACGGCACCGGCAGTAATGCCAAAACCGAGCAATACGACAGCCAGGACTTTCTTCATCTTCACAATGCACCTCGCATTTGAGCGTTATAATCTTTGGTTGCCGCATTATAGCGACTGAACCCCGGCAAAAAAACCGAATAGCAAAATCATAAATTGATTTCCACCATTTTTATTGCCATTGCGTAAGCGTGGAGACTCTTTCATGACATACGGTTACCATGTCGCAGCTTACACCAGAATTTCCAGGATTCGATTTATGAACAACCCGGAGAAACCCTTCCCGCACCCACTGCGCAAAACACTTCTGATCACAGAGTTCAGCGCGTTGGCAGTGCTGCTGGCATCCATGGGCTGGTTCTCGAGCCAGACGGATACCGGCCATAGTATCAACCCGGCGTGGCTGCTGATACCCGCGTTCGCAAGCTTCGCTGTTTTCCTGAGCTTCATTGGTCTTATGTACCTGCGCTGGATTATGGCGGTGAGTGCCGCCAACCAGCTTCGGCACAAAGTTGTTTTTTCCTTGCTGGCCATTACGCTGATCGGCGTCTGGGTTTACGGTATCGCCAGCACATGGCTCAGCCTCAATGCCGCATAGAGAGATTCGGAGTATGTGCAAACGCCCCAATGCCTGGGTTTTGAAGACTGCAGTACTTGTATTACTGTGGCCGGCGCTCGCAATTGCGCAGGAATCAACACAGGCAGACGACCGCCAGGCAACCTCCCCTGAGGAATGCGCACTGATCCGGGAAGGTGTTCAGCGCCTGGCCTGTTACGACTCTTTCGACAATCCACAGGCGGCCCGCGATCAGGCAAGCGAACGGCAGGTGGAGGAAGCGGAGCTGGCAGCCGAGACACTGGCCCCAAACCGGGAAACACAGGGGTCAGTGGCTGAGGATTCCGGCGACGACGATCCCGAGAGTCGTGTGATGACCAACCTGGTCAACCAGCACCTGACCGCTGAGAAAGCACTGTTTTCGTTTTCTGGCAGTTTCATAAGCCACAAGCCCACTTATATCCTGCCAATCACCTGGATGGACGATCCAAATAAGGTGCCAACCAGTCCGAGAGTTGGCGCGACCGGCTATGACTACGGCCTGGAAAACGAGGAGGCCAAATACCAGATCAGCTTCAAGGTTCCCCTGATGACAGGCTGGCTGGATGACAGCACTACGTTATGGTTTGGTTATACCCAACGCTCATTCTGGCAGGTTTATAACCAGGACGAATCTGCGCCTTTTCGGGAAACCAATTTCGAACCCGAGGTTTTTCTCCGCCACCAGGCGAACTGGAACCTGGGTGCTGTGACACTGAGCGGCATAGCGCTGGGCATTAATCACCAGTCCAACGGTCAGTCAGAACCCCGCTCACGTAGCTGGAACCGGATTATTGCAAGCGCTGGCTTTACTCATGGTCGCTGGCTTTTTATTGTGCAACCCTGGTATCGCATTCCGGAGAGCAGCAAAGACGATGACAATGCGGACATTGAGAGTTTTCTGGGGTATGCCAACTACAATATTGTTTACAAGCTTACGGAGGATCGGACGTTTTCTCTGAAGCTGCTGAACAATCTGCGTTCGGATAATCGCACGTCACTGGAGTTTGGTTATAGCTTTCCTTTGGGGGACACGATTAAGGGGTTTTTCCAGTATTACAACGGGTATGGGGAGAGTCTGATTGATTACAATCATCGGATTGAGCGGTTTGGGCTTGGGATTATGTTGAACGACTGGCTTTAGGTTTGGTGCTTAGCCGCAAGTTTAGTGCAAGACCGGGGTGCCGGAAGGGAGTCCGGCCCCAAACTACATGGCTAGCGCCGTCTTTGGTTCTAGCCATCTCCTCTGAAGCAATTATTTATTCAACTGCTCCATTTCTGCGAGCAACTCTTCTGTTTTCGCTTTCATCAACGGTATGTCAGCACGGGATTCCACGTTCAGGCGAACGACGGGCTCGGTGTTGGACATACGCAGGTTGAAACGCCAGTTGTCGAATTCAACACTGAGGCCGTCTACGTAGCTGATACTTTTTGCGTCGGCGCCGTATTTTTCCTCAATTGCCGCGATTACCTTGGGTGGGTTATCGATGGTGCGGTTGATTTCGCCGCTGGCCGGGTAGGCTTCGATGCGGGCGTCTATGAGGGATGAGAACGGCTTGCCAGACTGACACAGGCGTTCGGCGAGCAGTAGCCAGGGGATCATTCCGCTGTCGCAATAGGCGAAGTCCCGGAAGTAATGGTGCGCGCTCATTTCTCCGCCGTATACGGCGTCTTCGTCGCGCATACGCTGTTTGATGAAGGCGTGGCCGGTTTTGCTTTCGATGGCTTCACCGCCGGCGGCTTCTACCAGGTCCTGGGTGTTCCAGATCAGCCTGGGGTCGTGGATGACTTTGCCGGGGCCGGTTTTGCGCAGGAACTGATCCGCCAGCAAGCCGACGATGTAATAGCCTTCAATAAAACGTCCGTTTTCGTCGAAGAAGAAACAGCGGTCGTAGTCGCCATCCCAGGCAATACCCATTGCGGCGCCGTGCTCTATCACTGCGTCGGCCGTGGCCGCACGGTTTTCTTCGAGGATGGGGTTGGGTACGCCGTGAGGGAAGTTGCCGTCTGGCTGGTGGTGCACTTTGATGAATTCGAACGGAAGGTGCTTTTCAAGCTGGTCGATCACCAAACCAGCGCCGCCATTGCCGGCGTTGACCACAATCTTGATCGGTGCCAGGGCGGCTGCATCGATGTACCCCAGCAGGTGGTCTATGTAGGCGCTGGTGACTTCCAGTGGCTCATATCTCCCCTGCACCGGCGCATCTGCAAATGGCTCTCGCACTCTGTCACGAATGTCGTTCAGGCCATTGTCGGAGCTGATCGGGCGGGATTCCGGCCCCACCATTTTCATGCCGTTATGGTTTTTGGGGTTGTGGCTGGCGGTGACCATGATGCCACCGTCCATTCCATAGTGGCTGGTCGCAAAGTACACGTACTCCGTGCCACACAAGCCTATATCGAACACGTCGGCACCGGCAGCCATCAGGCCCGAGCTCAGGGCTTCGGTGATCTCGTGGCTAGAGAGGCGGATATCGTATCCGACGATGACCTTTTTGGCACCTGTGATTTCCACATAGGCGCGCCCGATACGCTCGGCCAAAGCCGGGTTCAACTGCTCAGGCACACTTCCGCGCAGGTCGTAGGCTTTAAAACAGGACAGATCCATTGTCAGTATTACTCCGCTGCGGCAGATTGCAGTTGGATGTAGTTCTGAATGCCCATCTGGTTAATCAGTTCCAGCTGGGTTTCGAGCCAGTCAATGTGCTCTTCTTCGCTGTCCAGGATGCTGCGGAACAACTGGCGGCTGGTGTAATCCTGGACTTCTTCGCAGTAAGCAATGGCTTCTTTCAGATCAACATGGGCGATGTGTTCGATTTTGAGGTCACAGGCAATCATTTCCTCAACGTTTTCGCCGATCATCAGCTTGTTCAGGTCTTGCAGATTGGGCAGGCCTTCCAGAAAAAGGATGCGCTCGATCAATTGATCGGCGTGCTTCATCTCATCAATGGATTCTTCGTATTCCTTGGCCGCAAGCTTGGTGATGCCCCAGTCTTTGTACATGCGCGAATGCAGGAAATACTGGTTGATGGCTGTCAGCTCGTTGGCAAGAACTTTATTCAGAAACTGGATGACTTTCTTGTCGCCTTTCATTGCAGCACTCCTTGATCTAAGCCGGGCAATACACCTTCTCTAGGCAAAAGGCTTGCTGGCTAATTGGTTCGGGTTCAGAAAACTCTCTCGGTTTTCCAAGAGGCTCTCTCGTCACCCTACAAGGATAGCGCTTTAAGACGCATTACAAAATTGCGGAAAGAAAATAAACGCCGGGCGCGTCAGGCGGGGCTTGCCAGCATGTTTGCCAGTGCAAGATAATCCGGCGCTCGGCTTTCGCGCAGGATACCGCGCGCCATACAGGCGCAACGCCCGCACTGGGTGCCTACGCCAAGCTCTTTACCGAGCTGACGCATGGAAGACACACCGTTTTCTGCAGCTTCACGGATGTCCCGGTCTGTGACTCCGAGGCAAAGGCATACATACATAACACAACTCCACCAACGACAATAATGTTAGTGATAATTATTGTCATTAGCATCCCTGATTGCAACCCTATCGTGTTAATTTTGTGCAAAGGATTGTTTCAGCCCTCGGATTCCCGGGTCAGGTTTCGACAGCCTGAATCCGTTACCACCACGTTATCCTCGATGCGTATTCCACCACACCCCTCCAACTCATCGAGTAACGGACGATTAATATGGCGCTCAAGAGGGCCAGACAACAGCGGCTCCAGCAGGGAGGGAATGAAGTACAACCCAGGTTCGATGGTAACCACCATGCCGGGTTCCAGCGTTCGCATCAGGCGCAAAAAAGGCGCATCAGCAGGCGACGGAACCGGTTTGCCGGCAACATCGTGTACCTGAACGCCCAGGAAATGCCCGATGCCGTGAGGGAAAAAGGCCCGGGTAACACCTTCGGCCACCATTTCCTCGTCGCTCAGGCCGCTGACCAGTCCTGTCGCGCTCAACAGTGCCGCAATACCCAGGTGCGTTTTGCGGTGGATGTCTACGTAATCAACGCCCGGCGCCACCATTTTGCAGAGCCGGAACTGCAACTGCTCAAGCCCCTGCACCAGTGCGGCAAATCGCCCCTCCCCAACGCCAGCGGTGGTGCGGGTAATGTCTGAGCAATAGCCTCGATAACGCACGCCGGCATCAATCAGCAAACTCCGGGATTTTGTGGGGGGCGTTGTGTCGTAATATTGATAATGCAGCGTGCCAGCGTGCTCGTTTACCCCAATAATGCTGTGATAAGGCGCATCGGCCTCACGCTGCTGCGTTGCGCGCTGATACGCCAGGTTGATTTCAAACTCACTGGCACCGGCCAGAAATGCATCGCGGGCTGCGTGGTGCCCGGCCATTGCCAGTTTGTTGGCGTGTGCCAGGCAGGCAATTTCGTAGGCTGTCTTGTGCACCCGGGTTTCATCGAGCGCAGCGCGAAGTGCGCCCGGGTTCTCGTCACCAGGGAGGTCTGCCAGCATAGACGGATCACCGATAACCGCTAGTTGGCTGACACCGCTCAGTTCAGGCGCCGAGCGGCTTTCACTGAAACGAAGCTCGAATTCTTCCAGCCAGGGCTCCTGCGCCAGTTCAAGGCTCGCGTGCCAGAAATCAACCGGCTGATATAGCGAGAGCAATGGCTTGCGACCTTTGCGGATCAGCAGCCATGCATGCTCAAAGCCGGCCAGCCCCGTCCAGTGCAGGAACGGCCCATAGCCCTGAAAGTGCCAGGACTGATCATCGCCATAACGCATGGGGGCGGCGCCGGAACTGATCAGCAGGCCGTCATACCCGTGATCTTCCAGAACCTGCTCATAGCGGCTCTGCAGAATACCCATATGATCAATCTGAAGGGATAGCAGGTCAGTGTCAGGCATGTTGGTTTTCCAGTCAGTTTTCAAGGGGCGGATTAAAGTCGAAACACCAGAGGCAATACAAGTGCGGTAAAAACGCCCGTCAGACCCATACCCAGAGAAGCAAAAGCACCTGCGGTATGGCTGATTTCAAACGCTCTGGCCGTACCAATGGCGTGGCCATTAAGGCCAAGGGCAAAACCGAGAATGCGTTCATCTTCGACCCGTAACCACTTTGCCAACAGATCAACAAACAGCGTTGCAACCACACCGGTTATCAACAGACCGCCCATCATAAGCGGCACTGACCCACCCAACTGCTCGGTGATACCGATAGCGATCGGTGCTGTCACCGACTTGGGAGCGAGCGATGCCAGCACCTCTAACGTAGCGCCCATCGCCCAGGCGATCAAAACCGCATAAACCGCTGCCATTGTGGCCGCCAGCGGCAGTGTGACCACAATCGGGATCCACATGGCCCTGATATGGTGAATCTGCTGATACAGGGGGATTCCCAAAGCCACAGTGGCAGGGCCAAGTAACACCGTGATCCAGAGCGCACCCTCCTGGTAGCGAACATAGTCTACGGATAAAACAGCAATCACCGCCGCCAACATCACAGCCGAGAGCACCACCGGCGGCATCCACAGCGGGCGTCCCATGCGTGCAAACAGCCAGTTGCCGGCAAAAAATGCACACAAGGTGAGCCCGATGGCGAATATCGGACTGGCAGAAAAAAGGCCAGGGAGTGCGACAAAGCGCTCAACAAGCTCAGTCATTCGCCTGGCTCCGCGCAGAAAGTCGCAACACGCTCTTCATTAACAGCAGCGTGGTCAAAACACTAAGAAAGGTACCCAGCAGCAATGCGGCCGAGACTGCCAACCACTGCCCGGAAAACTGCGACGCCATGAAGAACACCCCGACCACGCCAGGCATGATCAGCAGCACGAGGATGGAAATCAGTGCTTGGCTGGACGAAGCAAGCGCATCGCTCACCCTGCCTCGCAACATCAGCGTCAGCGTCATCAGGATCATACCCAGCACACCACCGCTAACCGGAATGAGAAACACCAGCCGCAAAGCCTCGCCAAAAAGAAAAAACAGAACCAGTATCAGAAAACCGCGCAACATCGACATGCCGTCATGCTCATCATCCGGAGAATTGCATTACACTAGCGCAAACCAACATCTCGATACCACTGCAGGACGGTCATGGCGCTCAAAGCAACCATTTTTAAAGCCACGCTCAATATTGCCGACATGGACAGGCACTATTACGCGGATCATCAGCTCACCCTGGCCCGGCACCCGTCGGAAAACGACGAGCGCATGATGATTCGCCTGCTGGCCTTTGCACTGAACGCCTGCGAGGGGCTCGAGTTCACCAAAGGCCTGAGCACCGACGATGAGCCGGAACTCTGGCAGAAAAGCCTGAGCGACGAGATTGAGCTGTGGATTGAGCTGGGCCTGCCCGACGAAAGTCGCTTGCGCAAAGCCTGCAACCGCTCTCGCCAGGTTATTCTCTACGCTTACGGTGGTCGCGCCGTGCCTTTATGGCTGGAGAAGCATCACAATAAGCTGAGCCGTTTCAAAAACCTCACGATTATCAACCTGCCCGAAGAATCCACCGAAACCTTCGCCGGACTGGCAGAGCGCAACATGAATTACCAGGTAACCATTCAGGATGGAGAGGTATCGTTCAGCAATGAAGGCGCGCTGGTGAGCATCACCCCGGAACCCCTTTTCCCGTAACAAAAGGCTGGCCTGGCAACGGACTCGGGGCTGGACAGTGCTCGCTTGCACACGTAAGATTGCGCACTCGAAATTGACGCACAGCCGTCGCATTCGAATGCGCCCGTAGCTCAGCTGGATAGAGTACTGCCCTCCGAAGGCAGGGGTCACAGGTTCGAATCCTGTCGGGCGCGCCATATTTTTCAAGGCCTTACGTGAAAGCGTAGGGCCTTTTTATTTGGCTGTGCCCAAATTGGGTCCATGGTGTGTCCACAGAAAAAATAAAGAATAGTTGGCTGCCGTATTTTTGACTGTTGCCCAACATCAGCGGTTTTGCACATCGGACACAGAAATAGCCCTCTCATGTCTTAAACCTATGTCGCTTAGCTTTAAGCTCGAACTCCGCAAAGATTCTCGAACTCGGGCCAACTACTACCGAATTGAGCAAGCTCATCGGTACTACAAATCACCGTCAAACAACTCCCTTCCGGATGTCTCTTCAGCCTAGTTAGCCCTGTATAAAGCAATGCCAAAGACTTCGCCGAGACCTTTTCTCCGATATAGATCACTAATGACCTCGACTCCCAGCCTTTGAAACTGTGCAAGGTCGTTGCCTTTACACGAGCATCTCCCATATAGAATCCGACTTTCTGGCGCCGACACTCCTGCTCATCTTGATCGTACGTATGCACAGACTTCACGCCTTTCTGCCCCAACTTTCGGACGACTTCATACCCCACTGCGCGACTGTTACAGAGAAAGGTAGCGTCTGCCATCGAGTAGCCTTCTCGACCTTCTTGGGTGAATAAGCGAAGAACTTCATCACAACAGACGGTTTCCGCATCTTCTTTGTTTGTTTGTACCCAGCGGAGCGAGCACTCATCCAGTCCCAAGTCGATTTGAGCAAGCTTTGGCAAGATCCTGCTAGCTTCAGGGAGATACTTCTCAGCAAATTCGGAGGCCTTTTCAAGAGCAGAGCGAGGCATGCGATAGCTCACATCTAATTCAGCCCATTTACCCGTAAAGCCAGCGCCCTTCATAGCTTCATCGGTCCATGCACCAGCAGTTCCATAGATGTCCTGCGTCACATCTGCAACAAGCAGCATTTCACCACGTGGCTTGCAGACCTTTCTCAACACCTCCCACCATTCCGGGTAGAAATCCTGCCCTTCGTCTACCAATACCGCATCGTACTGGCTCACGAAATGACTATGGTCCAACACTTCTTTAACGAGCCTCGGTAGCGCTTCTGCCAGGACCACCTTTGGATCATTATCTTCCCATAGCTCCGCGTACTCATCTTCAGCACCATGTTCCTCGCAGATTCGCCTGCACCAACTATGAAAGTTCAGCCAGGTCACATCAGACCGAGTCCGTCCTCGGGCATTGGGCCAACGCACAGCAACATCCATCAGGTAATGCAGCAAAGTAATGTTGAAAGTGACTACAAGAACTTCCTTCCCTTGCCCTAAAATCTCCGCAGCGCGGGCAGCGAGAATCAGCGATTTACCTGAGCCCGCTGCACCTCGTATCCTCCGATACCCCGATTCTGTTCGGCTAGTAACAAATGTCCGCTGGTTCTTATCAAGCTCGATCGGCCGGCGCTGGGTCGCTGCTGCGTCCGGCTCAATAAGCCAGTTGCGAACATCCTTTGCCATATCCGTATTCATTTGGTAAGAAAATTTCCGAGTGCTCTCAGGAAAAACCGATTTGATATCTACCTCAGCTAACGCTATGCAGCCTGAGAGTGGGTTGTACTGGGGAAACTCATGCATGTTGTGGTATTCCAAGCTCGGACGGAAAAGTGCCCTAACCCTGTCATCATCAGCGAACGGGAATATCACTCCAGCGGTAATTGCGGAAAATCCACCCCGTTGCTTCAACCTTGGACAATAGAGTTCGTAAACCTCTTTTTTATAGCTTCGAACCTTCTCAATGGGGTTATCGGATTGGTGTGAGAAAGTAATACCTTCTTTGCCTCGTGCCATCAGTTCTGGTGGTCGCCCTTCTCTTTGCTCCATCCAGTAACTCATGAAATCAAGATCCCAGTCCTTGACTTCAAAAACGGCAATACCAGATCAAACGATCGAGGGGAGAGAATTATATCGGCTATCGGATTGCACGGACAGGCTAACCGCCATAGTGAGCACCTCCAGATTTACAAAGCGGGCCACTTCGAGAATTTGCAGTGGCTGCCAACGTATACATGATGCGGGCAGCCCGAGAAATCCTAACGTTGGGAGCGACGAGCAATCAGCGCCAGTGGGCCACCACCCGGCGGCCCCTGATGCTCGGCGCCACCGGATACATAGATCATCGGGTTGCTCGTAGCTGCAGCCAGCACTGCGCCGACAACAGAGCGGGCGTGACGGGTGTGGTTAATATCCGAATCGTCCAGCATGGTGTTGCGATAGCCCCGAACACGACCGCTGGGATCGGCCTCGGCTTTTGCGAGTATCTGAACAACCTCGAACCCTTCCGGTGCAAGCGCCCTGGCACTCTGAGACGCTCGCTCAAACACTCCTACATCCAGCGCATCCGCCATAACATCGTGACATATAAACAGGTCCCCCTCAGACGCAGGGGAGTTGCCCATTACAACCACCTCACAGCAATCCAGCTCTGCGCCTGCCGACGCCGAGGCTACAGCCGAGTAGCTCTGGAAATCCGTGCAGTTGAGCCCTTCTGCGGCGGCCGCATCGGTGAACCCGCTTTCGCCAAGCCCTATCGCAATACCAAGTGCCGATGCTCCCCGGGAATAAGCCATGGATTTATAGGTTTCCGTGGTGATCGTGCTCCCGCCACTGTCTGCGAAATCAGAGGACACCAGCAAGGGGCACTTTACCTGCACAAAATGAACATCTGCCGGGTCGACAATGCCGGCGTCAACCATAGCCGTTTTGGTCGCTTCTGATACCAGACGGATCTGTTCCTCTCGGCCCAGCGCCGCGGGCGTGATCACCGGCGTTCTTGCGACTCCAGCAGCAAAGGCTTTTTTACCGTCAGCTCGACGATTATCCGCTGAGGCCCTTCCTGAGCGGCTGACAATTGTCAGGTGGGGACTCAGAACACCTTCCGTTCCGCCTGACATAACCATGGAAATGGTTGCAGCCCGTTCAGCGCCGAGATACTCCCGGAACAGCGCCTTCAGTTCACTCGCCATGTAGGCGCGGGTGAAATCATTCACGCAACCGTTGCCTTCGGTCTTTCCGAGTATGGCGATAACCTCACTGGCACGGATATCACCGTTGTCGATGGCAAGCCGGAGCCCACTCACATCGCCGGGGTGATCAATCGGGATAGTATGGATATGGCAATGCATCAATCAGCTCCTTCCTGCTGCCAGAAAATAAAACGGCGATCGATCGCCTCAAGAATCCAGAAAAAAGCCAGCCCGATGAAGGCGGCAGCGAAAATAGCGGAAAACATAACGTCGGTATCCAAATGGTAAGACGACACCAAGACCACGTAGCCAAGCCCAGCGTTCGCACCCACAAACTCACCAACAATCGCGCCGACAACCGCCAGTGAGCTGGAGATCTTCAATGCCGACATCACATAGGGCAGGCTGGCAGGCAGACGTAACTTCCAGAATATTTCCTGCCGGCTGGCCTGATAGGTCCGGAAGAGCTCATCACTCTCAGCGTCGATGGATCGCAAACCCTTCACGCTGTTGATCAACACAGGGAAGAAGCAGATCAGGGCTGATGCCGCAATTTTCGAAGCCATGCCGGTGCCCAGCCAAACCACCAGCAAGGGCGCCAGTGCGACCAAGGGCGTTGTTTTCAGGGCAATCGCCACGGGAAAAAGACCCAACTCGACAGGCCGGAAATGCACAAACATGACCGCGACAAAAAAGCCGGCAATGTTCGCAATCAAAAAGCCCCACAAGGTCTCCTGGAGCGTTACCCATGTATGGTTCAGCAGGTCTGAATCCATCGCATCCAGCACGTCAGATGGCGCCGGGAGCATGTAGGCCGGAATTTTGAAGGCATCGACGGATACTTCCCAGGCCACAAGCAGCAGGCTGATAAACACCAGCGGGTACAACAGTGCGTCGTAACGCTTGAGAATCTCTAAGGGCCGGCGTTCAGATACTTCAGTCATCACTTTGCAGCTCCCGTCGCAGCCTGGCGATTGTCTGTTGATAAAGCGGCGTCTCTTCAACGCTGACAAAACCGGCACTTCGTGGTTTCGGTAACGGCACGTCAATAATCGAGCGTATCCCCGCAGGACGGCTGCTTAGCACCACCACCCGGTCAGACAAGCTGACCGCCTCGTGCAGCGAATGAGTAACCATGACAATGCTCTTGAGTCCGTTCGCTCGGTTCTCCCAGAGCTTGAGCAGTTCAAGATTCAGTGTGTTACGGGTCATTTCGTCGAGCGCTCCGAACGGCTCATCCATCAAGAGCAGTTCCGGTTCAGCCGCCAGTGTCCGGGCAAGTGCGACGCGCTGCTGCATGCCTCCGGATAGTTGTTTCGGATAATAGTTGGCGTAAGACAGCAGTCCCACCAGCTCAAGTGCGGCCTCGGCCTTCCCCCTGCGAAGGCTCTGGGGCGTTTTTTGAGGCCCCAGGGAGAGGCTCAGTTCTACGTTTCCGCGAATGGTGAGCCAAGGCATAAGAACCGGCTTCTGGAATGCCATGCCACGGCGCGGCTTAACCTTCGGGAAGGTCACCTGACCAGCACCGGATCTGCCACCCGCATCCGGCTTGAGCAGTTCAAGCATCAGCCTGAGCGTGGTGGATTTCCCGCAGCCGCTCGGGCCGATAATGGATACAAATTCACCCTGCCTGATATTCAGGTCAATATTCCGCAATATGTGCGTATCGTTCAGAGTGAGACTGCAGTTCTGCAGAGTCAGGAGCGGATTCCCGGCCAAAGCGTTACCGCCAGGGGACTCCGCCGAGACAAGTGTGGCTGTCGATTGCATTATTTGGCCTGTTCCAGGAATTCGTTTGTGTAGGCCTTTTCAAGTTCCTGTTTCTCGTCCAGGAATCCCAGGGATAGCAACTGCTCCTGAAGATTCTGCCACGCCATGCGGGTCATATTGCCCAGAGGAGGCTGTTCAGGAGCAAGCAGGGGAATGCTGGCATTCATCATTGCCAACTCGTGATCAAAGTTCAGCTTGTCGCTGTATTTGAGACCAAAACGGGCAACTTCTTCCGGGTTCTCCAGGGCATAGGCCCAGCCCCGGAAACTGGCGCGAACAAACGCTTTCACCAATTCAGGATCGGACTCCATGAGGTCATTCCGGGTAAAGAGCGTATCGGCGTAGAAGTTGATGCCGTAGTCCTCGGGTGAGATGACATTCACCTCATGCCCTTTCTCCTGTACTGAGATAACCTCATTAATCACATATCCGGGCCATGCCTGAACCTGGCCGTTCAGCAAGGGGCTAAGATCGTATTTAACCGGCATCTCTCTTATCGCAGTCTTTTTCAGACCCGCAGCCTGAACCATAGCCCGGTAGGTCAATTCCTCATTGCCACCCAGCTTTACACCCACCAGCTTTCCTTCCAGATCCGCAAGCGTTTCAATGCCCGAATCCGCCATCGCAAACAAAGCAAACGGTGTTTTCCGGTAAACAGCCCCTACCGCTGTGATCGGTACACCTTTTTCTCTGGCCAGCAGGATCTGATCTGCACCGGTAATGCCGAAGTCTTCGCTGCCGGATGCAACCATTTGCACAGCCGGGAAATCGACACCGCCGGGACGAATCTCAACATTGAGCCCTGCATCTTCATAAAATCCTTTCTCCTTTGCAGCATAGAACCCGGCAAACTGAGCTTGATGCACCCATTTGAGCCTGAGTGTCACGTCTTTCAGTTCGCTTGCAGCGGCCGCCTGTGAAACCACTGTGAAAAGAAATGTCAGCCACATCAAAAAGATCGGCCTTACTATGCCTGCGGTCATTCGGTCGTTTTTCATGTTTGCCTCTCATATGCAACGGGAATCCCTCGAATCACACAACAATAGTGACTCACGAGCGAGCTTGACAAGCGGCAATTAAAGCTCATAGTGATGCCTAAAAAGCATCACTATACAAAGTACTAAACCGACCGTTCCCTACCCAGTTACCATGCACATAGAGAGGCTTTCAGCGTGCAACACACCCGTTATCTTCACTACGTTGACGAAGTAGCCAGGGCCGGCTCAATTCGCAAAGCTGCAGAGCGCCTGAACATAGTATCCTCAGCGGTTAACCGTCGAATTCTGGACATCGAACGTGAGGTAGGCGCCCAGCTTTTCGAGCGTTTGCCACGAGGGGTTCGACTGACATCTGCAGGAGAGATATTTGTCGTCTATGCGCGTAGCCAGATGGCGGAAACTGAACGGATGAGGTCGGAAGTCGAAGCTCTGAATGGCCTCAGGCGAGGAGAGGTGAGGCTGGCGGTAATTGAAGCTGCGAGCGCAGATTTTCTTCCACGCCTGATCGCAGATTTTCAACGCAGATACCCAAAAGTCGCCTTTAGAACCACCGTGTGTGGCAGGGAAGAAGTTATGCAGCGGCTGCTGAACTTTGAAGCCGATCTCGGGCTGGCGCTGAACCCACCAGCGGAAACCAAATTCAGACCCTTGATGGTAGTAGAGCAGCGGGTCAGGGCCTTGGTGGCCGCCGATCATCCCCTCACCCGACAGAACTCGGTCAGAGTTCTGGACTGTCTGGACTACCCGGTGGCCTTACCCGCGCCATCGTTGGGAGGCCGGGTGCTTTTGAATACCTTTCTCGCCAATTCATCTATCAATATCGAACCCGCCCTTGAATCGAATTCGTATGAAATGATGCGGAACTTCGCAAGGCTGGCGGGCGGCGTGTGCTTCCAGGTGGATATCGGCATTTCGCCCCGGAGTGAGACCGACGATCCCCGGCTGTCGAACGACCTGGTGGCATTGCCGCTGACCGATAGCCGGCTTCCGGTGGGAAAGCTGGTGATGGGAATGCATCACGACAGGGCTCTGCCTGTCGCCGCCGCAAAATTCGCTCAGGAAATGGAGCTGGCTCTATCGGCCTTTTAGCAAACCTGCAGGCATTTGAAGCCTGAGCCAGAACGTATCCCGCCCGAAACCACGAGAGAATGTCATGCCCCAGTTTCAATGAGTCGGACATGGCAGGGGTTACTATACATCTCAGTGCTCGGTTGGTTCGCGTGACTAGGGTATCAGGTCCTTACCAGCCACGTTTATTGGTGAGGCGACTCACTCCCTCGAGATAAAACCGCGAATTTCAAATCGGGCATCCTATTGCGCCCCCGAAGGGGCTAGGCCACAACAGCAGCCGACAGGGCTATAAGTCCAATGCCGCCTACCACAGCTGCGGTAAGGTTGCGGGTTGTACGCAACACTGCGGAGCCATTGCGCAGCGCCGAACGACCAACAATAAAGGCCAGTCCCGCAATCACCACCTGAATCAGAGCCAGGCCCAAAAGGTATGTGCTTAATGGTGCGGGTTCTGCGCCGATAATAGCCTCACCGTAGGCAAGACCGTGAAAAACCGCCGCCAATGAGCCGGCCAGTCCAGCGATTTTGAGGTGTTTCGGGGTACGCAGCAGAAAAAGCCCAACCACTATGACCGAGGCCGCCACCAGGAACTCCACATACGGCAGGGTAACGCCACTCCACTGCAGTGCTGCACCCAGCGCAGTTGCTGCCACCAGTGCCATTGGGAACAGGGGCGAGCGAAGTTGAGCAAAAGCGCTTAACAAGCCGATGGCAATAATAAAAGCAAGGTGGTCGAAGCCAATAATCGGGTGCCCCAACCCTGACAGCAATCCTTGCCAGAGAGTCGATGGCGTCTCCCCGCCCATAGGATGGTGGCCATAGGCAGTTAATGGCAGCGCCAGCAAGATCAGCTTTAGCGGTAGGAATTTCATCTTTGCATCTCCGATGGTTTCACGTTCGGTTTATCCATCTGACTGGATACCTGGCACATCGCCGACAGAAACTTCTCCGAGTCGGAGATGGTCGATAGATAGCCACCTTCAACCTTCAATAACTGAATGGCGATATTATGGGTGTTCTGATCTGGCTCGGCACAACAGTCTTCCAGCACCAGCACGTTATAACCCCGGTCAGCAGCCTCTCGGACTGTAGAGTTAACGCAAACCCCCGTGGTTACACCCGTGATGATCAGGTTTTCAATTTTCTTGTTGTTGAGAATGTGATGCAGGTCAGTGCCATGAAAGGAGCCCGTGCCCGCCTTGTCAATGACGATCTCGTCTTCTTCCGGTTGTAATTCGTCAATAAAATCCCAGCCGATTTCACCACGAATCAGTAACCGCCCAAGCGGCCCCTGGCTACCGATCTCGGCGCCGGCCAAGGCTGTTTTCATGCGCTTACAACGGGGCAGATCGGAAAGATTGGGGCGATGCCCTTCGCGGGTATAGATCACCTCTATGCCAGCCTTCCAGCACGCCTCGCGGACCGCGGTGATGCGCGGAATAGTCGCGCGCGCTGGCCCCAAATCACCGCCTCTGTTGTGCATGTAGCCGGAGGGAGCGCAGAAATCTCGCTGCATATCGATAATCATCAATGCTGTTTTTCCCGGCAGGAGCGGTCCTTCTATAGGGAAATCATAAGGGTCACCTGGGATAGTCATTGGACGGCCTCTGGTTGGACAACATGATGGCCTTGCCGTTGCTGTTCCTGCCGGTGCTCCCCGGCCTTAACCACCTCGGCTTCCCGTTCACGGAGCTGACCCGGCTGCCACAGATTCCTGGCTTCCAGAAGGCTCTGCAAAGCTTCCAGCCAGCAGCTGTAGTAGTCCTCATCGGTGGTGATACAGCCGTCTTTCTCTTCCTCTTTAATACGTTCGATCAAAGCCGCCTGGAATTGTTGCAGAGTAAAAAGCTGCTTGTTACTGGCGGCCAGCGTCATACCAAATAAGCGAGCAGACCAGGGCGTGCTGAAGGTCAGGTTTTCAAAGCCTGTCTGGCGCAAGGCGGTTAAAAGAGTGTCTGATTGCATGTTAGTTTTCCTGGCCGTTCAGCTTGATGTCGCGGGCGACCCCAATCATGTGATCGCGGCTGATAAGGTCAATCAGCTCTGCTTCGCTAAGATGCTCAGTATTTTCAGGGCGTTCCGGCATGACCAGATAACGGATTTCGGAAACACTGTCCCAGACCCGGACTTCGATCTCATCAGCTAAAACGACCCCCAATTCGGAAAGAACCTTGCGCGGCTCTCTGACAAGGCGCGACCGGTAGGCGCTGGATTTGTACCACGCCGGGGGTAGCCCCAGAATTGGCCAGGGATAGCATGAGCAAAGGGTACAGACCACCACGTTGTGTATCGCCGGCGTGTTCTCTACCACGTGGAGCAACTCTGTCTCCGGACCGCCAATCCCAAGCTCCTCACAGGCTGCCAGGCCATCCGCCAACAACCGCTTTTTGAACTCTGGGTCTACCCAGGCTCGGGCGATGACACTGGCTCCGGTCTTGGGCCCGACATTTTCTTCATAGTGCTTGACCACCCGATCGACATCATCCGACGACAACACATTGATTTCGTTTAGCAAACTCTCAATGGCCTCAGTGCGAATGGCCTGCCAGGCTTTTTCCGGGTGAGTATGGTCGTGACCCATGTCTAATCCTCCTGTATCAATTCCAAGTGGTTTTCACTTAGATCGATATAAACGTATGAATTGGGCTCGGCATGTTCCTCGCCCCAGAGCGTTTGCGCTTCAAAGCGCACCGTGTAAACCGCCTGCAGGTTCTCGCCACGATAATGAGCACGGGTATCGGGAAAAACCCAGGCCTGATCATTTACCCGAAAAACTTCACCTGCCTTGCCGCGGGTATAGTTGGTCACCCTCGTGTGGCCGGGTGGGTGGATGTTTCTCACCCGCACCCATTGCCCTTCAGAAAATTCCGGTTTAACAACCTCATCCTTTCGCCACGCACCCCAAGGCACTTTATCGTCCTCCGCTAGGGGCCAATTGCGGCCGACGGACTGAAGCGGTGCGAATTCGCGCTTGTCTGTCGCGATTTCTTCGACGCGATGATCCACCTCTTCCCTGCTCAAAATATTGCGGCGTTCGAGAATCCGCTCCATGGCAAACATCCAGCGGCCGTAGTAGGTATCAGAGAGATAGTCTTCCGGCGCCATCAATTCAATTTCGTGACGATGTTCGTCCAGATTCCAGATACCCAGGCCGTCTATCACCTGAACCATGCAGAAAACGCGACTCCCCCACTCCGTCGTGAACACGGGCTCGTTCGGTTCAATCTCTACAGGACCGAAGCCGTGTAAGCCGCCCATATCATGAATACCGTTCATCGTGCGCTCCTTCTAATAGATGACACTCTCTACCTTCTTTTGCAGCTTTAGGTAGTTGGATGAATATCGGTCGAGCATTGCTGGATCTGTTGTGTTTTCATCAATCAAAAACGCGGCCGGGTTGCCTCCCATAACCAGCACCCGGTCGCCCACCGTGATCGCCTCTTCTACGTCGTGAGTCACCATCACCATTGAGGTACCCGTGTTTTCCTGCAGTTCCCGGATCAACGCGTGCATGTGGCGCTTAAGACTGATGTCCAGAGCACTGAAAGGCTCATCCAACAACAAGACTCGAGGGCGGGTAATCAATGCCCGAGCAATAGCCGTGCGCTGCTTCATACCTCCGGAAAGTTCGTGAGGGTATTGTTTGGCGGCGTCGGTCAGCCCTACGCTTTCAAGTATGTCCTTGACAGCCTGCGCCTTGTCACGTGTGTCATCCTTGCGAAAGCGCAGTCCGAACTTGACGTTGCCTTCAACGGTCAGCCAGGGGAACAGGTTGTTCTCCTGAAATATCATGACAATTTCCGGCGTAGGCCCGTCCATGAAGCGCTGCTTGTAAACCACGCCACCCGTGTCCTCGGGCTGGACAAATCCTCCCAAGGTCCTCAGTAGCGTGCTTTTGCCACAACCTGAGCGGCCCAGAATGGTGGTAATACGTCCGGCTTCTATCTTCAGGTTCAGGCTTTGCAACGGGCTTGGAATGACCCCTTTACGCGCTGCGAAGTTCACCGTTAAATGATCCAGCTCAAAGACTTTCCGGGGCTGCGCCACCTCAATGGGCTGTGCCATTTGGTGACTTGCGCTGAGACTATTCATTACACCCTCCACCACAGGATACGCTTGCCAATAAACGCCAGAATACGGTCGACCAGAAAACCGGATACGCCGATTATCAACATGCCGAACATAATCAATTCGTTATTGAACAAATTGCGCCCCATCATAATGATTGCTCCCAGACCATCCCGCATGCCCACCATCTCGGCCACCAGGACCGCCATCCAGGCCGCAATGAAATTGGTTCTCAGCAGGGTAAACACTCCCGGGAGAATACTTGGCAGGATTACCCAGACCCATCTTTGCCATTTGCTGGCACCCAGATTGCCCGATACCGTGAGGTACTCCTCCGGAACCCTGCGTATTTCAGCCAAAGTGCCAATGGTCAAAATGAAATAAACGCCCATGAACACAATGAAAACAGCCGTTCCGTTGTTGATACCGAAGACCACAATAGCCAACGGTATCCAGGCAATCGGAGCGATGGGCGCCAACACAAAAAGAAGCGGTGATATGCACCAGGTCACGAAGCGGGAGAGGCCGATCAGCATGCCGGTAATCAGCGCAGCGATGAAGGCCAGCGCCATGCCGGCAAACACGCGCCCGAAGGTCGCAATCACTGCTTCATCCAACGAAGCCGCCTGCGAACCCAGGCCAACACGGAAACCACTCTCCACAACCATCGAGAGAAACTCGCTTGGTGGTGGCATAACCGTAGTGAACGGGAGGTCACTACGGCCAGCCGCTTCCCACAGCACAATGATCAGGCAGAAGAAAAGTGTACCAACAACCCAGGGACCTGCCCGCTCCCAATCGATGGCCTTCATGTTCATTGCTCCAGCGACTCAATCATGTCAGTGCGGAAAATGTCGACAGCTGCGATGTCACCACCGATGTAACCCATCTTGGTCATCTCATCCACTACGTACTGAATTGATTCAATATCCGGCGTAAAAGAAATTGGCTCAGGAGCACTGGTAAATGCCTGCTTAAGAACAGCATCCGGAACTCGGTAGTAGTTACCGCCCTGCAGCAATGTCAGAGCCTTGTCCACATCATTGTTGATGATGTCCGCCGCGCAGAGCATGCCTTTCAGTAGGGACTCCACCACTTCAGGCCTTTCATCGAGCGTGGATTGCAGTGCGCTGACCACCGTATTCGGAGCCTTGTCAGCCCAGGCTTTGGCGTTATTGGTCAGCATGGTTGCGCGACCCTGCTCTATCATTTCTGAAGTGTAGGGTTTGATATGACTGAGAATATCGACGCCGCTGCGGAAAGCTTGCACCATGGCCAACAGGTCATCGAAGTAGATAAACTCCACGTCGTCGGCTGACAGGCCTACACGCTTGAGTTCAGTGGTCATGATCAACTCCAACGTATCCCCCTGAAGCACGGCAATTTTCAGCTTTTTACCACCGGATTCTACGTGCGCCTTAAGGTCCTCCATGGAGTTCAGGTCAAGCTCACTCTGAGCAATTACTTCCATCACACCCCATCCCCCTGCAGCAGCTACAACACGAACAGGAACACCACTGCTGGCGGCAAAGAATGGGAGCGTGAAGGGGTTGATGTTGAAGTCCAGCGAACCGCCCGCAAGGGCCGCGTTATTGTCGCCGGGATTGGCGAAGAACCGCGTATCGACGGCCAGTCCCTGCTGTTCAAAACAGCCGCTCTCAACGCCGACAAACAGCGGAGCCATATCCAGGGCGACGAGATGTCCGACCGTTACGGGAGTCAGGTTCGAGTCAGCGTTGGCGGGTAGCGCGACGCTCAATGCAATGGCTGCACCTAGAGCGGAAACAGTGCTTCGAATAACCATGTTATTTCTCCGGTTTGCAAAATGTGTATCGGATTAAAGGTACTAATCAAGGCTAGCTTGTCGAAGTTGGTCGAAAAATAGTCGTGACTCCATGTTTACTTTTACGAACGACTAGGTATCGACAATAACGCAGGTTTACGCACCAACCTTGAACCCCATCAGTTCTGACCGTTCGATTTTGGTGCGCTCTGCCAATGCCCTGGCAGCGGATTTTTCTAGCAGGTTTTCTTTGCGGTAGGCCAAAAAGACCTCTGAATAGTGCACAAAGCGCTCCGGCATTAGTGCGACTAACCGGCCATCATCCAACCACGGACGAGCATAGTGTTGAGGAAGAAAACCGATAAAAGGCCCATGAAGGATCATCAACGCTGATTCTTCCACATTGCAGACAGTCGCTATGACACTGTCGTGCTCTTGCGTAATAAAAGGGAACTCACGTTTTTGCATAAAGTGGCGCACCACTTTCTTTTCATCCGCGATCGCATTCGCAAGCCCTTTGGGGTCAGACATTTGTGCGAGGCGATGGTCGGGCCGGCACACCAGAACATCTCGCTCGTCATAAAGCGGTTCGTAAGTCAGGTCACTATGATGGTGATCGAAGATACCGACACCGATATCCAGGCTTTTGTTAATTAGCCCTTTTTCGATAGCTTCAGGCGACAAGACTTTGATCGTCAGGCTTGTGGGTTCGTTGGACTGGTAAGCGCCATAAAACCAGGATAAAGCTCCGTGTAACGGGCAGGTATCATCAGTGGCCAAATTGTCGATGATGCCTAGATGAATAACATCCTGCTGGCTTTTTTGCAGCTGTTGGGTTTTCAATTGAAAGCTGTTTACGGCGGCGAAAAACTCCACCACCGTTTGATGGAAGCTCTCACCTTTTGGCGTCAACCGAAACCCACTCCGCCCGCGCTGACACAGACGGAACCCCACGCGAGTCTCAAGCTGGTTCATGTGACTGCTGATGGTTGATGTACTTATGTTCAGCTGCTCTTGCGCACTGTGAAAGCCTTTGGCCTCCACTACCGCCTGGAAAACGCGCAGCAGTCGAATATCAATGTCAGAAAGATTCATTGCCATCTCCGGATAAGCTAGTTATCCAGAGCAGAAGCAATATTGCGGCCATAGATTGAGAAATGCCGACGGGCAGCGCCTCTAGGGCCAGGAGATAAAGAAGGTGTGTTGGGAAGATTCCACTACTGCCTGGAAAACGCGCAGCAGTCGAATATCAATATCAGAAAGGTTCGTTCACAGCCTCAGCGGAATCAAGGATACGGACCTTTACCGGAAGCCAGGTTACGGCAAAAAAATGGGCTGAAGCAGCTTCTTCCCGGACCGACCGCCTCGTCAGGCCCTGTAGCGGCCTGACGAGGCGGGCAACCTCACGATCCTTGCCAATAACTCAATTCAGATGTTTGATCTGAACAAATCGAACACTCAGTGTCCTTTAGAGGCATATAGTTTCTGGAGAAGATCCCTAACCCGTTCGGCCAACTCGGGAACCGGCCCGTCAACCGGAACCCCGGGTGAAATGTCGTTGATCGGCAGCGGATTTACTGGTGGCGCGGGAACCCCCATTTCCTCAAGCCAGATTCCGTATTGCTCGGCTGAACTGGCGTAAGCTATTCTACCTAGACCGACCAATCCATGAGCGGCCGCACACATAGGACAATGCTCACCCGATGTATAGACAGTTGCAACTGAGCGCTCAGCCTCAGTCATGTTGCTGGCCGCCCACTTAACGGCGGCATACTCGGGGTGCAGAGTGTGATCACCAGTGCCAATATGGTTGTGGTCTTCAAAAAGAACTTCTCCCTGCCCCGAAACCAGAACCGAGCCGAAAGGTTCATTACCTTTCTCCAGTGCCTGTTCTGCCAGCTCCACGGCACGTTCAAGATGGGTCTTGTCTACGTCAGTGATCATAAGTCATCCTTTATTCGATTGATTAGTGTGCATGGAAGTTACCCGGCAAGGTTAGCGTCTCGACCTTGGTCGAAAAATAGTCGCGACTCCATGTTCACTTTCACCAGCGACGAGGTATCGACCAGCAGTGGATCTTCCACAGCCACTCAAAAAATCTGACAGCACTGGCTTGTCTACCAGAAAGCTTGTCCACATAGCATTTCATGCACCAATTGTGACTTACCGCACCGCACTAGTGCCTTGCTGACCCCGAATATCGTCATCCCGGACTTCAAAACAAGATATCAAATTTATACTTTTCAATAAGTTATTATTAATGGCTCAAAACTTGCTTGGATTGACGTGCGTAGCGAGAGGCGGAACACAAGTACCACTTATCAACGCGAAACAATCTGACAAAGAGGTCAACTAGGGTTCCGATCTGCTGTTAACAGCACAGATGACTGGTCCGAGAGTTGACGGCCTTTTCCAAGGCTACACGGCGGGACAAAAGCCCGGGAGAATCGTTCAGTGACTGACGTCTCTCGTGTTTTTTTTACCACCAAGCCAGGAGAAAATGGCCATGCTAGAAACAGCAGCCCCTCTCTACGACGATCTGATTCCCGGCGGATCCCATTGGTCCTTTGTCATGCGCAAAGGCCATGTTCTGCGACTCATCGACGAAACCGGACACGCCAATGTCGGCATGCTGATGTACAACCCCGAGAACCCTCTCGAGCGGTACAACATGCCGGACACCCTGAAAAACCAGCACACCTTCAAGCTCACCAAAGGTCATGTATTGCTGTCCGACATGGGTCGGGTCTTCGCCTCCATCATCCGTGACGACCTGGGCTGGCACGACACCGTCAGCGGCACCTGCAACGCCAGCCTGGTAGAAGAGCGCTGGGGCCAGAAGATCTATCAGCAAGCCCATAACCACTACCACCGCAATGGCCTGACCAGTTTTCTCAATGAACTGGCCAAGTATGGCCTGGGCAAGAAAGACCTGACCGCCAACCTGAACTGGTTCAGTCGCGTGAAGACCGACGACAACGGCAACATGAACTACGTGAGTGATCACTCACACGCTGGCGCCACCGTCGACCTGCGTTTTGAGATGGACACCATTGTGGTGTTGCATACCTGCCCGCACCCACTGGACCCTGCGCCCGACTACCCCAGCCATCCTTTGCGATATCAGCTCTTCAAGGCGGCAACGGTGACCGATGCCGACCTCTGCAAGACCTCATCGCCGGAAGCCACGCGTGCTTTCGCCAATACCGCTCTGTACCACTTGATGCAGTAAAAGGATGCCGGACATGATCAAAGAAAGCTCCCTGAGCCCCGAAAACGCAGCCTTCCGTGAAACCGTACCGGCGGGCGAATACTTTCTGAAAGTCGTGAAAGCTGGCGAAACCTTGCGGATCCTCGATCTGGAAGGCAACCAGGCCGCCGACACGCTTTTCTACAACGCCAGCAACCCCACTGAACGATACAGCGCAGCAGACACCATGCGTGCGCAGGGCAACGTCTACCTCACTGCCGGCTCGAAACTGATGTCGTCGGAAAACAACGTGATGCTGGAAATTACCGCTGACACCTGTGGCCGCCACGACACCCTTGGCGGTGCCTGCTCAGCAGAGAGCAACACCACTCGCTATGCGCTGGAGAAGAAATGCATGCACGCCTGCCGCGACAGCTGGCTGGCTGCCGTTGCAGAGCATGACGAACTGGGCCTGAGCAAGCGGGACATCACCCACAACATCAACTTCTTCATGAACGTACCGGTAACCGCCGACGGCGGCCTGACCTTCGCTGACGGCATCTCAGACGCCGGAAAGTACGTTGAGCTGGAAGCGAAAATGGACGTACTGGTGATGATCTCCAACTGCCCTCAGCTCAACAACCCGTGCAATGCCTATAACCCGACCCCGGTTGAGGTATTGGTATGGAGCTGAAAAAGGTCCTGATCGCCAACCGCGGTGCTATCGCCTGCCGGGTGATACGTACCTTGCGGGCAATGAGCATTACTTCGGTCGCTGTCTACGCTGAGGCGGACTCCGATTCTCTGCATGTGCGTCAGGCCGACGAAGCCTACTCCCTGGGGGAGGGCTCGGCGTCGGCGACGTACCTTGATCAGGACAAACTGTTTGAGGTGGCCCGAAAAAGCGGTGCCGGGGCCATCCATCCTGGGTACGGTTTTCTGAGCGAGAACGCGGAATTTGCGCGTCGCTGCGACGCCGAAAGTGTGGTGTTTCTTGGCCCTACGCCAGAGCAGATGGAGGAGTTCGGCCTCAAACACACCGCCCGAGCATTAGCCGAAAACGCCGGCGTCCCCCTGCTGCCCGGCACCGGCCTTCTGACGGATCTGGACGACGCGCTGAAAGCCGCCGACGCCATCGGTTATCCGGTGATGCTGAAGAGCACCGCCGGTGGCGGCGGCATTGGCATGTCCCGCTGTTACAACGCCGAGGACCTGGAGAAAAGCTTCGGCTCGGTCCAGCGCCTGAGCCAGAACAACTTCAGCAATAGCGGCGTGTTTCTGGAAAAATTCGTGGAATACGCCCGTCACATCGAAGTGCAGTTGTTCGGTGACGGGCAAGGCAAGGTGCTTGCCCTTGGCGAACGCGACTGCTCCGCCCAGCGCCGCAATCAGAAAGTGATTGAAGAAGCGCCCGCACCCGGCCTGAGCGAAGACGTGCGCTCCCGCATGCACACCACCGCCCGCCAGCTTGGTGAAAGCATCAACTACCGCAGCGCAGGCACTGTGGAGTTTATCTACGATCCGGACACCAGCGAATTCTACTTCCTGGAAGTGAATACCCGCTTACAGGTAGAACACGGCGTCACCGAACAGGTTTACGGCGTGGACCTGGTGCGATGGATGGTGGAACTGGGTGCCGGCTCGCTGCCAGATCTTGCAGAGCTGGGCGCTGATCTCAAAGCATCCGGCCATGCCATTCAGGCACGAATCTATGCCGAAGACCCCAATAAAGATTTCCAGCCCGGCGCAGGTTTGCTGACGAACGTCACCTGGCCTGAAGAGGACGGGCTGCGAATCGACACCTGGGTCCAGCCGGGTACCGAGGTGTCGCCGTTGTTTGATCCCATGCTGGCCAAGGTCATCGTGCACGAAGAAGATCGTGAATTAGCCCGCAAACGGTTGATACAGGCCCTTGATCATAGCCAGTTGTATGGCATTGAAACCAACATCAAGTATGTTGGACAAGTGCTGGGCGACCCACGATTTGCAGAAGGTCGTCTGTTCACCCGCACCCTGAACGAATTCGATTATCGGCCAGCCACTGTGGATGTGCACAGCGGCGGTACCCTGACCACCATCCAGGATTACCCGGGCCGCATGGGCTACTGGGAAATCGGCGTCCCGCCGTCCGGTCCGTTCGACTGCTATTCTTTCCGCCTGGGGAACCGTCTGCTGAACAATTCCGAGGGGGCACCGGGCCTGGAGATTACCCTTAAAGGGCCGGTACTCAGCTTCAATCGGGCCACTCAGATTGTCCTGACCGGTGCCACCCTCGATGCCACGCTCAACGACCATCCGGTCGAGTTCTGGCGAATTATTGATGTACCCGCTGGTGCCACTCTAAAACTCGGCGCCACCACCGCTGATGGCGCCCGTGCCTATGTGTTGTTCCGGGGCGGCCTGGACTGCCCCAAATACCTCACCTCATGCAGTACCTTCACTCTGGGGCAATTCGGAGGCCATTGCGGCCGCGCGCTGCGGGCCGGCGATGTACTTGCCTTGGCCGACGCGACGCCATTAGAGGCAGCTACCCTGCCAGCGGACCTGAAGCCTGCGATCGGCAAGACCTGGAAACTCCATGTCACCTATGGGCCCCACGGCGCACCGGATTACTTTACCGGCCAAGACATCGACACCTTTTTCGCCAGCGAATGGGAGATTCACTACAACTCCAGTCGCACCGGCGTGAGACTGATCGGACCGAAACCTGAGTGGGCACGCAGCGACGGCGGCGAAGCTGGCATGCACCCATCCAACATCCATGATAACGCCTATGCGGTAGGTACCGTGGACTTCACCGGTGACATGCCGGTTATTCTGGGCCCCGACGGCCCCAGCCTGGGTGGCTTCGTATGCCCGGTTACGGTGGTCAGCGCTGATCTCTGGAAGCTAGGGCAACTCAAGGCCGGAGACAAGGTGCAGTTCGTGCCGGTCAGCCAGGATCAGGCCGTTGCCCTGCGGGAGGCGCTGGACGAATCAGTGGCCACGCTGACTGCAGCCACGACTCATATCACCCCCGTCAAACCGGTAACCCCGGTTCTGGATTCGCTCAGCACCAACGACCATGAAACCGGTGTGGTTTACCGGGCCGCAGGCGACAACTATGTGCTGGTGGAATACGGCCCCATGGAGCTGGATATCGGCCTGCGATTTCGGGCCCACGCCCTTATGGTATGGCTGCGCGAGCAGAACCACCCGGCCATTCTGGAGTTAACTCCCGGCATCCGCTCACTGCAGGTGCACTACGACAGCCAGGAACTGAAGCAACGCACGCTACTAGATCTGCTCATCAGCGCCGAAAAGGATCTGGAAAAGCAGCCGGAATGGGACGTGCCGGCGCGCATCGTTCATTTGCCCCTGTCCTGGGATGACGAGGCTTGCCAGACCGCCATCGCCAAATACATACAGTCGGTTCGCAAAGACGCGCCCTGGTGCCCGAGCAACCTCGAATTTATTCGCCGCATCAACGGTCTTGCCAGCATCGACGAGGTCAAGAAAACCGTCTTCGACGCCAGCTATCTGGTGATGGGCCTGGGGGATGTGTACCTGGGTGCACCGGTGGCGACGCCCCTTGATCCACGCCACCGGTTGGTAACCACAAAGTACAACCCGGCCCGGACCTGGACGGCGGAGAACTCCGTGGGTATTGGCGGGGCTTATCTGTGCATCTACGGCATGGAAGGTCCCGGCGGTTACCAGTTTGTGGGCCGAACCCTGCAGATGTGGAACCGTTACCGCACTACCGACTATTTCGAGACCGGCAAGCCCTGGCTACTGAGATTCTTCGATCAGGTGCGCTTTTACGAAGTTAGTGCCGAAGAGCTGCAGCAGATCCGACGGGATTTCCCCAACGGTGACTACCCGATCCGCATTGAGGAAACCCGTTTCAACCTGAAGGACTACGAACAGTTTCTTGACGATAATAACGACGAGATTCAGACCTTCACTGACAAGCGTAAGCAGGCCTTCGACGAGGAATTGCAACGCTGGATCGAATCGGGGCAGATCAACTTCAGTTCCGAGGCTCCGATCGAGGACACCGGTGAGGATGACATCAGTAACCTGCCAGCAGGCCAGCACGCGGTGGAAAGCCACGTAGCAGGCAACCTCTGGGAGTGCCTGGTCAGTCCCGGCGACATCATTGAGGCCCAGCGCCCGGTGGCCGTCATCGAGTCGATGAAGATGGAAATTGAATTGCTAAGCCCGGTATCCGGCCGCGTCATCGATGTGCGTCGCGAAGCAGGCCAGGCAGTCTCACCGGGAACGCCGGTGGTGATCGTGGAAGAAATGACCCAATAAACACGGGCCAAGCCCGAGGAGAGACACCATGAAAACACGCGACTTCAGCAAACAGCTTGCGGCCGGTTTGTTCACGGCCTCGCTTTCGATGGGCGCACTGGCCCAGGAGAAGGACTCCTTCAGCATTGCCTGGACCATCTACGCCGGCTGGGTTCCCTGGCAGTATGCCGAGGACTACGGAATCATGAAAAAGTGGGCGGACAAGTACGAGATTGACGTGGATATTGTGCAGGTCAACGACTACATCGAATCCATCAACCAATATACCGCTGGCCAGTTTGATGGTGTGGTCGCTACCAGTATGGATGGCCTCTCGATTCCAGCAGCCTCTGGACTAGACACCACGGCGCTGATCGTCGGTGACTACTCAAACGGCAACGATGGCCTGGTGTCCAAGGATGCAAAATCCATTGAAGAGCTGAAAGGTGAAACCGTCCATCTCGTTGAGCTATCCGTCTCCCACTATCTTCTGGTTCGTGCCCTGAATACTGCTGGTCTCGAGGAGCGGGACATCAGTGTGGTCAACATTTCCGACGCCGATCTGGTCTCCGCGTTCCAGACCGACGACGTACGCCACGTCGCAACCTGGAATCCTTTACTGACTGAAGTGGCCAGCTTTCCGGGAGCCACACCACTGTTTGATTCCAGCCAGATTCCGGGGCACATCAAGGACCTGACGCTGGTCAACACCCAAACACTGACAGACAACCCGAAACTGGGTAAAGCGCTTGTAGGTGCATGGTATGAAACCATGAACATTCTGGCGTCCGATTCCGAACAGGGTGAAGAAGCACGGGCATTTCTCGGAGAAATTTCCGGTACCGACCAGCTAGGTTATGAAGCCCAGCTCGACGGCATGAAGATGTTCTGGAAGCCGGAAAATTCATTGGAGTTCATCCGCAGTAACGAAGCCCGGGAAGCAATGGATAGTGTTCGCCAGTTCTCCTTTGACAAGGGCCTGCTCGGCCAGGGCGCAATGAGCCCTGACTTCGTAGGCATCGAATTCCCGGATGGTTCTGTTATGGGTGACAAATCCAATGTGAAGCTCCGGTTCGACGATAGCTACATGGAAATGGCTGCAGACGGAGAGATCTAACCCACCTTATTCATTTTCGTTGTAACCAACGGGCACGAACAATCGTGCCCGTTTTTGTTTAAACTTCACTGATAGATTGGTGTGGGGAAAAACTGTTTATGCGTCGTACCAAGGAAGATGCCGAGAAGACTCGCCAAACGGTTCTGGAAGCAGCCTTAAAGTTGTTTAGCCGGGACGGTTACTCTCTGACAACGCTGAGTCGAATCGCAAAAGAGGCCGGGTGCAGCCGTGGACCGATTTACTGGCATTTCGAGAACAAGGATGACCTGTACGAAGCTGTGCTCAGCTATTCTCAGGAACCCTTAGAAGCTTTGGTTGCCGAATGCGTCGAAATGCTGGACACCCCGGTCGAAGCAATGGACCGGTTTATTGAACAGTGGCTTTGGTTGCTGGCAACTAACCGACAGTACCGTCAATCGTTCGAGATTCTGCTGAACAAGACCGAGTTAACCGATGCCATGACCCGAACCCTGAAGCGGGAACGGGCACTCACCAAATCCATTATCGGCCTGTTCCAGACTCTGGTGGAGCGGGCCATAGAAGAGCGGTTGATCACCACGCAAGAAGACCCGAAAGATCTGGGGCTACTGAGCTACACTTATCTGATGGGTATTACCCAGACTTGGCTGTTTTCACCAAAACTTTTCTCGCTGAAAAACGAAATGCCGTTTTTTCAACGGCAATTCTGGGCTTTACTCGGCAAGAAATAAGGGGACCTCCCCCCCTCCAATCAGAACATCTTCAGGTAGCGCTTAACTTCCCACTCCGAAACGTGGTTCTGATAGCTATTCCACTCATCACGCTTGGTATCAATAAAGCTCTTGAACATGGCTGAGCCAAAGACCTCCCTGGCCAGCGGGTCGGCTTCAAATGCCTCTACGGCCTCTCCCAGATTCCTTGGCAGATACTCAATGCCCTGAGCTGCAATTTCTGCGTCGCTGTAGTTGTACATGTTTTCATGGTGCGGTGCGCCGGCATCCAGACCTTCACGAATGCCTTCAAGGCCGGCCGCGAGAATCAGGGCACTCCCCAGATAAGGGTTACATGCTATGTCTGCGGCCCGGCATTCGATGCGGCCACCCATGCTGGGAATTCGGATCATATTGGTACGGTTATTGGAGCCGTAGCACATGAACACCGGTGCCCAGGTCGAGCCAGACATGCTGCCCTGTCGCACCAGACGCTTGTAGCTGTTCACCGTGGGTGCAATAACGGCACTGATCGCGGCGCCATGCTTCAGTACCCCGGCGATGAAGTGGTAGGCGATCTTGCTGATACCACAGTTGTGCAGGTCGTCACTCTTCGGCTCGAACAGATTCTCGCCGGTTTTGATGTCTGCCAGGGACATATTGTAATGGGCGCCACTACCCGTGCGGTCGGCGAAGGGTTTGGGCATGAAGCTGGCGAAGGCGCCGTGCTTGCGGGCGATTTCATTAGCCATCATCCGGAAGAACACCAGCCGGTCGGCCATGGTCAGCCCATCGGCGTACTTGAAGTCGGTTTCGAACTGGCCGTTGGCATCTTCATGATCAAAGGAATATACATCCCAGCCCAGTTCGTTCATGGAGTCCACCAGCTCATCCATGATGGGCAGGTTATCCATCAGGGTGCGCGGGTCGTAGCAAGGCTTGCCGAGGGTGTCGCGATCGCTTAACGGAGCAAAGCCGCCATTCTCTGTATCACGGAACAAAAAGAACTCGGTTTCGATACCCAGGTTGAAGTGGTAACCCATATCGGCAGCAGCACTCAGCTGGCGCCGGAAGATGTTGCGGGAGCAGGCTTCAAATGGCTCACCGTTAAGGTACAGATTGCCAGGAAACCACGCCAGCTGGCGGTTCCATGGGCAGATCGCCATCGCCTGAGCGTCTGGCATGGAAGCGACTTCGTCGTCCGAGATATCCTGGGGCACACCATCAAGGGCCGCGCCGGTATAGAGCTCAGAACCTTCCATCATCTGGCCAAGGTGGGCAACGGGAACGAACTTGCCCTTGGTAATACCGTGGATATCCACATAACTTGCAATGGCGTATTTCACGCCGGCATCGGCGAGTTGCTGCTTCAAAGCCTGGGTACTGGTCAGTTCGGTCATCTTTTATCCTCTTTCGCCCGACAACGGGCAATCGTTGAGTGTTCTGGCATGTTTCTTCCTTGGTGCCTAACATTCAACTTACATGCCAGCATGTATATATAAATCAAAACAACCTGATACGACAGGCTAAATCCAGCTTTGAAACCTAGGAAGTAAATGAATAAAAAACAGTGGCTTATAAAGGATTTTGAGGCAGGAGATCTGGCGCTGAGCAGCGGAAAACCCTGCGCTCAGCGCGCTTGCACTACCATCAGATCGGGGAGTTGAATGCACCAAAAGATAACCTGATACTGCTGCCAACGTATTATGGTGGTGCAGCTGCGGGCAATTACCCCTGGGCAGGGCAGGACAGCCCGCTAGATCCAGACACGTACTGCATAGTCATTCCTTCCATGCTGGGTGCAGGCGAGTCATCCTCACCGTCAAACACCCTGGGTCAGCAGTCTGCCGCGCACTACCCCTCGGTCAGCCTGTACGACAATGTGATGCTGCAGAAGCGACTGATTGATGAGGTATTCGGGGGCGCCAGCATTGCCCTGGTAGCGGGTTGGTCCATGGGGGGCATGCAGGCGCTTCAATGGGGTTGCCTGTTTCCGAAGCAGGTGCGCTCCCTGCTGGCCACCTGCTGTACCGCACGGTGTTATCCCCATAACCGCGTATTTCTGGAGGGCGCAAAAGCCGCCCTGACCTGTGACCAGGGCTTTCAGAGCGGCCATTATCAGAACCCGCCTGAGCAAGGGCTTAAAGCCTTTGGCCGGGTGTACGCTGGCTGGGCCTATTCCCAGGCCTTCTTCCGCCATGAACTCTGGCGACACCTTGGATTTAATTCTATTGAGGCTCTGCTGCAGTTTTGGGAACACGACCACTTGACCCAGGACGCCAATAACCTGCTAACGGTGCTGGACACCTGGCAAGGAGGCGATATCAGTGACAACCCGGTGTTCAAGGGCGACTATAACGCAGCCCTGGCTGCGATCACCATGCCCACCCGGATGATGCCAAGTACTACAGACCTCTATTTCACCGCGGAGGATGCCGCCGGGGATGCAGTTCAAATGCCGGGAGCCAAGTTTGAAACACTCGCTTCTGACTGGGGCCATATTGCCGGAGGTGCCGGGCGGGAACAACAGAGTCACCAGCAGATTCTGGCTGCCGCCCAGTCATTGCTATGCGCAGCAGAGTCATAACAGTGCATATGAACGATCAGCGCACAAGAACAGTGCGCGCTTTGCCCGTCATCACACCACCCCGTGCGGGATACACTGCATTCACGAAGCTGGCACGCCACCTGCACTGAACCCGACAGATGGTTTTGATAAACCATACCCGTTTGCAACATCGTTCACAGCGTCCTTCCCACAGGGGCGTATACGCGGCGGAAAGACGGATAAAATGGGTGACTAGGGTTCCGATTCGGGCAGCGCTGCAACAGCAGTCCGGATGGCTGGTCCGAGAGTTACCGACCTCTGGGAGGTTACACGGCGGGACAAAAGCCCGGGAGACTGAATCGTAAGGAATGCTGTTCCCCGCGATGACCGTGCCGTGTTGTGTGACCAGAGGAGATAACGTATGCGACTGATCAACCGCCACCCGGGGCGGGTCTCGGCCACCCTGTTAGGCCTGCTCCCCTTCTTGTTGATCATGCTGATCTACAGCCTGGCTTCCCAGGAGCGCTTGGCAGAAAACCCCAATGACAAACTGCTACCCGGCCTCGAACAGATGACGGCCGCCATTGATCGCATGGCGTTCCAGGAAGACCGCCGCAGCGGTGATTACCTGATGTGGCAAGACACCACCGCAAGCCTCCAGCGCCTGGGTATGGGCGTTGGTATTGCCGCGTCGCTAGCTTTAGTAGTGGGTTTGCTCAACGGAGTTATGCCACTCATCAGGGCCAACCTGGCGCCTCTGGTATCGACGCTTTCGATGGTACCGCCGCTAGCGCTATTGCCCATTCTGTTTATCGTGTTTGGTCTTGGCGAGTTATCCAAAGTCATGCTGATTGTCATTGGTACCGCACCGATAATGATGCGGGATGTGGCTCAACGGGTCCGGGAGCTCCCCGGTGAGCAACTCATCAAGATCCAGACCTTGGGCGCCAACTCCTGGCAGCTTATTATCCGCATGGTTTTGCCCCAGATTCTGCCCCGACTGATCGATACAGTTCGACTCAGCCTCGGCCCCGCCTGGCTGTTCCTGATTGCAGCCGAAGCCATAGCGTCCACCGAAGGTCTGGGCTACCGCATCTTCCTCGTCCGACGCTACCTGGCAATGGATGTCATCCTGCCCTATGTCATCTGGATCACCATTCTAGCCATCGTTATCGACCAGTGTCTGCGCTTAGCCAACCGCAGACTGTTCCCTTGGTACAATGCGGGAGGCCATTGATGAGCTTTATTACCGTCAAAAATCTTTGGAAAGAGTACGGCGATCAGGTCGTGCTGGAAAACCTGAACCTGAGTGTCAATCAGGGCGAGTTCTGCACCCTGGTAGGTGCATCCGGTTGCGGCAAGTCGACCTTCCTGAAGATGCTTCTGGGCCAGGAAACGTTGAGCCGGGGTGAACTGTTGCTCGAAGGAAATGCCTTTCCCGGAGAACCGGACCGCAACCGCGGCATCGTGTTTCAACGCTATTCGGTATTTCCGCACCTGACGGTGCGCCAGAACGTGTTGCTGGGGCTGGAGCTGGAGCAAAGCCCTCTGATGGGCAAACTGTTCAGTTCAGCCCGCAGCGAAGCCCTGAAGGACGTAGACGCCATACTGAAATCTGTAGGACTGGCCCATGCCGCCAACAAGTGGCCCCATGAACTGTCCGGAGGCATGCAGCAACGCTTGGCCATTGCCCAGTCCTTCGTCATGAAACCCCGGATTCTGCTATTGGACGAGCCCTTCGGTGCGTTGGACCCGGGCATACGCGGCGACATGCATGAGTTAATCCTCAAGCTTTGGCGCGATACCGGCACCACTATCTTCATGGTAACCCACGACCTTTACGAAGGCTTTCATCTGGGTACTCGCCTGCTGGTGTTCGACAAGGTCCGCAACGACCCGCAACAACCGGAAGCGTACGGCGCCACCATCACCTATGACCTACCGATCGGCCAGACCGACCCGCAGACCTATGAATCTATTGAAACCTCCGTGTCGAAAACGGCCCGGAACCTTTCAACTTGAGGCACCTATGGAGACTACCATCGACCTCGACATGCCTTCATTGCTGCAAGCGCCTACCGCAGCGGCAACCTGACGCCTGCCAGTGAAAACCTGGCGGATACCTGTGGATCAGTTCGGCAACTTTGTCGCAGGTATCCCTGCGCCATTAGGGATCAGCAAAGTAGAACTGGCAGATGGCCGCTGGGTTCCGGGCTTTATCTGCGAAGCCATTGGGCTGGAAGGCGCCGAGGAAAACGCTAGCGCAGCGCAGAGGAATATGGCGCGCAGGCCGAAAAATTTTTCAATCTTGGGCATTTTTCACTCCAGTCGAATGAGCTCGACATGAACGATTGTTTTTGTTGAGACTCCATATTGCCCCGGCCACCCAGTTTAAACTTTGCCCGACGGCGCCTTAGTTTTATCATTTGACGCCATCCATTCGAGTGCGATACATAGAAGGTTAGGCTCCAAACAAATATCAAAAATTAAAAGGATTACCTGTGAATACCGCAGTGAAAACAGCATTAATTAGAATGAGTTCGCTCACTGCGTATCCAGATCTAGTGCGGGAACTCGGAGCCGATCCCGAAAAATTCCTGCATCGTATTCACGCCAGTGAAACGATGATCAGTGACCCGAAACAGATGCTGCCGTAAGTCTCACTGATCGACTTGATTGAGAGTACCGCTGGAGAACTGGAGTGCCCTGACTTTGGCCTTCGCCTCGCCAGTAAACAATCAGTCAATATTCTGGGCCCGCTGGCCATCATTGCCCGCAATGAAAAAGACATCTATTCCGCACTGGCCAAAATCGGCCAGCACATGCGGTACTACAGCCCGGCCATCAGGCTATCGATTGACGACCCACCCTGACTTCCGGCCCGAAAGGGTCACATTTTCTCACGCAAGGGGTTTACCCAAACGGCAATACCGGGACTATTTCGGCTGCCCGGTCGAATTCAGCTCCGGCTCGGACTCCCTGATCATCTCAGCCTGCGACATGCGCCACCCGATTGATGGCGCAGACAGCTCCATTAAAACCATGATGGAAGACTTCGTCAGCGAGGCTATTAAAGCCACCTCCCTGTCCTTCTCCCACGCGGTCAGAGATCTGATCATCAAACTTCTGCCGATACAGCGATGCACCATCACCGTGGTTGCGAAATACCTGGCCGTCAGTGAACGAACACTTCAGCGACGACTCAAGGATGAAGGCATGGTGTTTGAAACTATTGTCGATGATGTTCGCAAGGATCTGGCTTGGGACTACCTGACCGGTCAGAAGATGCGTATCTCACAGTTGACGGCGCTTCTGGGTTATACCGAGCAGAGCTCTTTCAATCGCGCCTGCCAGCGCTGGTTCAGCCGCCCGCCACTCAAAGTCAGATCAGAGGCTGCGAACACCAACAGCCACCAAATGACCGGCTAACGACACTGTTCAATGTGCGCCAGCAGCGGTTTGATCAGCCACATCCAGCTGGGCGTATTCGATCCTGAAGCTCTGTCCCGCCCACTTTGACGTCTGTTCGTCTCTGAATGGTGAGATATCGGTTGCATAAACCTTGGCGCCCGCAGGGAGAGTTCTAATGCTCCACTGTTACTTCAGGCGATTTCACCCTGTTCACGAAGCCAGACTTCAGATCGACGTATGCCCTCGTCAAAACTCACCTTAGGCTCGAAACCCAACCGGTCGCTGGCTTTCTTACCGGAGAATCCACCTTTACGCGCAAACATCAGCATGGTGTCCGGGGTGACTTCGCCTTTACGTTTAAGCTTCCGATTCAGCAGAGAAATGCCATGGGTTAGCTTCAGTGCTGCAAAAAGCGGGATGCTCGGAGGCGCACCTTTCTTACCTGCCCAGCGCCAGTGATGGCCGAAGAAGGTTCGACAAGGCACGGGCTCGCCGCCCCAGAGAATAAAAATCTGGCCACTTCCTTCCTTCAGGCCAGCCGCCAGCATGGTGCCGTCAAGAAGATCGTCGATGTAGACCGGAGTAAATATGCCCTCGCCCTTGTTGGGCAGCAGCAACTGCCCCGCCCTGGCCATCTTCAGTGGCTCTATCAACCAGGCGCGGGAACCGGGGCCGTAAACGTCACCCGGGCGGATAATCGTGCAGTTGATTTCGCCGCTTGCGTGGGCAGCAAGAACCGCGTGTTCAGAGGCTCCTTTTGCAACTCCGTAGAGGTAGGTGTCTCCGATGGTTACCGGCGCGGTTTCATCGGCACCATCCTCGTAATCAGGCCCCATCGCCGCAATGGATGAGAAATGAATGAATCGCTTGGCGCCACCTGCGATAGCTGCATCCAGAGCGTGACGTACACCCTGCACGGAAATCGCCCGGTAGGTTTCCCACTCCGCCGCCAGAGACACTACGGCGGCAGTATTGATAAACAGGTCGCAACCCTTGGCGTGCTGCTTCCACGTATCCGGTTTGGTAAGGTCGCCCGCCACAACGTCCATTGACGGATCCGCCTGCAAGTCCATACCCCGTACTTCACAACCCTGCTGTTGATATCTATTCAGCAACGAGCGGCCGATAAAACCGTTGGCACCTGTGATAAACACCTTTTTCGGGCGAACAGGCGCCTGCCCACCCTTGCCGACAGGCATGTCTTTGGTTTCCATAATTTAAGCCCCAAAAAATGAAAGTGCTTGCGTTGCAAGCCCCAGAGTCTGATATCAGAAATTCACGTTTTTGGAGTAATTCGGAAAGTTGGCTTTGATGTAGATCGAGGGTTCAAGCCCCCGCTCCCGGATGGCCTCCTCAATCATGGCAATAATGGAGTTGGCGTCCATGGTGCCCATGTAGTTGCCATCCGCGTCGAAATTAATGTTGGCACCTTGAACCATCATGATGGTGTCGGTCAGCTCGGCGTTATCCTCCGGTGTCTCAAAGCTGTGAACACTGCCGCCCGGCTCATACAGGTAGCAACCTGCGGTCTGCGGCTGATCTTTATGCTCGGAGTAATACCATTTGCCGGAAAGCGTCCACAGATGCACTGTGCCTGTGTGGTAGTGGGTCGGCAGTTTAACGCCCGGGTGGAACCATACTCTCAGCACCCAGGTGCCGTTGTTGGGATCCAGAAATTGTGGCTGTACGTCGACGCCAGGCACAAGGATGTCCTTGTAGACGGGGGCGTCCGCACCCAAGGTAATCAGTTTGTCATGATCTTTTACTGTTTCAGGTAACATTTTAAATCTCCCATTCTGTTTGTTTTAGGAACAGGAACCATACTGAATCAGAGTACCAACCAGTTCTTTCTCTTTTCACGTCAAAGTTTTTGCATTGTGCACCAGCTTGATTTCCCCCTTATGCCCGGAGGGTGAAAGGTTCGAATCCTGTCGGGCGCACCATATTTTTCAAGGCTTTACGCGAGAGCGTAGGGCCTTTTTAATTTCCTGTGCCTAAACTGTGACCTTAACCAAGACAACTAGGTCTGTTCCGCGGCCTTACCCGGCAGGGACACATTTTCCATCCCATATGCATCGGTAGCCTGCATTTCGTTGATCAACCATTCTTTGAACGCCTTCATGCCCAAGGTCAATGGACGGTGCTTCTGATAAACCAGATAAAAGGCTTTCCGGGTATCAAGCGGAATATCGAACGGCACTACCAGATTTCCGGAACTGATTTCCCTGGAAGTCAGCGTGGGGTCGGCAAGCGCAACTCCAAGGTTTTCCTGCGCTGCCGCCGTAGTTAGTTGACTACTGGACAACTGAAGGCTGTCCTTGGGCGCAATGAACTCCGCGCCGGCAAGTTGTAACCAGTTCTCCCATTCCCACTTGCGTGTACCGACATAGATCAAGGTGTGATGGCGCAGGTCATCCGGAACCCGCAAAGGGTAACTTCCCTCCAAAAGCTTCGGGCTACAAACAGGCACAAGCCTTACTTTCTGCAGAAAATAAACCTCAATGTCATCCCATTCGCCATTTCCATAGTAGACCGCCATATCCGTGTTCGATTGATTGAAATCGAGCAAACCTAAAGAGGCGCTTATCTGCAGCTCAATGTCCGGATATATCTCTCTGAAACGAGACATGCGCGGCATCAGCCACCGAGTCAGAAAGTTAGGCGCTACGCTGATTCGAACCACATTCGAATCCTGGTTGTCTGCCAACCTGTGAGTCGCCATTTCGATTTCGTCCAGCGCGTGCTTGACCGACATCAGGTACTGCTCTCCGGACGGGGTCAGCTCAACCTTTCGTTTGCTACGGCTAAACAGCTTTACCCCTAAATATTCCTCAAGTGTCTTAATTTGGTGACTCACAGCAGATGCCGTCACGGACAACTCGTCGCCAGCCGCTGCAAAACTGCCTTTTCTGGCAGATGCTTCAAACACTCTTAGTGCATTTAAAGGGGGAAGACGGCGCATAAGGGTTACCACTAATCATGAGTTTTTCTCATCATTGAGCTTAGAAAGGATCGCTTTTCCATCTCTAACGATCTCAGTAGCATGGGTCACATAGTAATTCAAGGTCAACCGAGGAGAATCACCCCATGGCTACAGAACTCTCAACCATACCTAGCATTGACGAAATTAACTATTTTGTGGAACGTGCCAGAAGAGAACGTAACCAGTATATCGCGGAGAGCGTGGGCTCACTGGTTGCAAAGCTCAAATCTGCATCTCGCTCTTTTTTTGAGACTGTGGCTTCCAAGCTGGCTCCGAGTCACTAATTAGTTGCCACCCGGGAATTTGTGCCAGACCGGATGCCCGTGCCTGAGCCCAGAAGTTAGGCCCCACTTTTAGCGTTACAATGGGGCGTATCACTGACTCAAATTCTGGCGGGCTCGCCCTGTTTTTTTGGCCTTACGTGCAAGCGTAGGGCCTTTTTTTGGGGCCGTATTATACGGGTTTTACCCCGTTTCCACGGACGGTTTTAAAACAGCTGATAACTTCAGATCCTGATTAGCGTTACCAGCTTCAGCAAGAAAGGACCCACAACGTGATTTGAGCCTTCATTCTGAAGCCGGTCACGTGCTGAAGTGTGAAACCTGGCCTGCAAGATTCTGCGCCAGCTCTGACAGATTATGGCTGGCCTGGGCAATCTGATTGGATGAGGCCGACGTTTGATCGGCCACATCCGAGATCTGCTCAACATTCCTGCTCATTTCTTCTGAAACCGCTGATTGCTCTTCTGTAGCACTAGCGATTTGAGCCCCCATATCAGAGATGCGATCTACACTGTCCATGATTGCCTTAAGTGAAGACTCCGTCTTATAAGACAAGCTGACGGATTCCTCGCTTTCCTTCTGGCTTTTATTCATGCTCTGTACCGCTGTTTTTGCACCTTCCTGTAACCGGTGGATGGTGTCGCGGATCTGCTCCGTCGAGGATTGGGTACGCCCTGCAAGCGACCTCACTTCATCGGCGACCACCGCAAAGCCTCGCCCGCTATCACCCGCCCGAGCAGCTTCGATGGCTGCGTTAAGTGCAAGCAGGTTGGTTTGTTCCGCAATATCACTAATCACCTGCAAAACGGATCCAATTTCATTGCTCTGCCCGTTCAGCGCTACCACAACCTGAGTTGACTGACTCAACGCGTTCGCCAGCCCGGAAATCTGTTTCGTCATCTGATTTAGTACAGCACTCCCCTCGTTAGCCTCATCATTGGCAGCTGCCGCGGCATCGGCGGCAGCTCCGGCATTCGCAGCCACCTCGCGCACCGTAGCCGAAAGCTCGGTCATGGCAGAGGCAATCTGATCCGTCTCATGCTTCTGCCTGCGAACTCCTTGGGCACTTTCTTCCGTTACAGCGGATAGTTCTTCCGATGCCTGAGCCAGTTGCTCGGCAGATCCTGTCACCTGCCTGACGATATTTCGGAACTGCTCCGCCATTGCGTTGAGCGACTCAGAGACTTCCGTTAGCTCGTCCTTCCCTATACATTTCGCCCTGTAGGTAAGATCGCCCTTTGCAAGTGCTTCGGTAGCCCGCATAAGGTTGCTGATACTCGCGTTGACGCCCTCATAGAAAGATGTAAACAGGTAGCACATTGTAAGCAGGACAAGCGCTAACAAACCGATGGTAGACCGATAAACAAAAGCAGCCGCAGCTTCCCTTTCTGCGAGGGCGCCATCAACAAGAGGAATCATTCGGTCAAATTCGCTATAGACTTCATCAATAGCCTTCGTTGCTGTTTCATTGATTTCGCTCGCCGAGACACTGATTATTTCAGGCTCGCGAAGTTCTTTATGCAGCAACTCGATAAACCGACCAACAACCCGATTTATCTCTTCCTTGGCCTGGCCCAGCTCGGTCTGAAGCTCAGGCTGGTAGGCCATAGAGTGAGATAAATTTGACTGGATCACCTCAAGATACTGGGTTATGCGGTCTTGTCGATTAGCCAAAGCAATGCGACTACCATCCTGGTGAGTTCCTCTTGCTGCCACGCCTGACCCAATGCCGCGGGCTTGCCCCATGGCTTCAGTAATCTGAGGGTAGGAGGTGGTTATAAGGGAAATGAGATAATAGGTTTCAGCGGATGAATCCAGACTAAGATCGGATTTCTCACGGATAGCGTCCCCCACCGCAAACAGATCACTGATCAAATCCGTATGCTGCCGGAAACTTTCGCCCGGATTGAGATCTTGCAGCCTGCGCACCAACTGCATCCAGGTTACAGACACATCCGAACCTTTTTCAGCAAGAGTGAGTTGATTCAATTGCTGCAAAGACTGCTGCACCCTGCTCTGAAGTAACCTCATTGGCGCTGCGAAATTCTCAGCTCCATTCAGGTACGCAGCAGACATTCCGCGATGCGTTTGCACCAACTCAATCGCCGAACTAACCTGTTTTATTTCTTTCAGGCCGACCCTCTGATTGGCAGTAAACTCGACTACGCCGGATTTTTCCTGCAAAAGCAGAACACCAATGATCATCAGAGGGATGAGAAAGGCCCCTCCGATTACCATAAACTTTTTTGAGTATCGCAACTTCCCAAGGAAATAAACACCAGGGGTCAGGAGGGCTTTCAGCATAGCGTGCAGGTCCTATTATATTTTTGTTGTATATTCAGGATTACTTGGGAAGACCACTAACATTATCCAGACTTTCTTACATTCTCTGCCTAAACATATTTTATTAGGTATATATTTATATTTGGACCTGTGCTTTAGATTATTTTAAATATCTCCCGTCTTTCTGTCCATGTAGCAGTTCATTAGCTCCGGGCACCAGTTCAGGTGGTGATATTGCTGCCCTAAGCGAAGTACTTGATGGGCTGAGTAAGGTCGTTCATTTAAGCTACCGCGATTGCATAAATTCTTGCAGCCTGAATGCATCCATAGGCTTCCCGAACAGATAACCCTGCAATTGGTCGCAACCGCAGTGACGCAAAGCATCTGCCTGGGCCGCGGTTTCCACACCTTCGCCGACAGCCGTGGCACCAAAAGCATGCGCCATGGCTATCGTTGCTCTGACAATGGCCGCATCACCCTTATCAGTGAGCATATCGCGCACAAACTCTCGATCAATTTTGACCTTGTCAAATCTGAAGAGCTTTAGAAAGCTTAGGCTGGAATACCCTGTCCCAAAATCATCGGCAACCAACCTCACTCCTAGCCCCTGAATTTCATCAAGTATCTGACGAGCAATAACCGTTCCCTGCAAAACACTCCCCTCGGTCAGCTCCAGCTCAAGCAAATATGGCGCAAGGCCGCTAAGCTCCAACGCCTTCTGGACAGTTTGGGTCAACGCTGGCTCCCGCAACTGGCGCGCCGAGACATTAACAGCAACAAAACCAGGCATTAGTCCGGAATCCTGCCATTTTCGCGCTTGCAGGCAAGCCTGCTCTAACACCCACTGCCCGATCTCGATAATGAGATCACTTTCCTCTGCTATGGGAATAAACCGATCCGGCTGCATGAAACCATGCCTGGGGTGCTGCCATCGCAGCAGCGCCTCAGAACCAACAACCACTTTGGTCTTTGCGTCAATCACCGGCTGGTAGTGCAGCCTCAACTCATCGTGGGCCAGAGCGTGCCGCAAATCATTTTCTATATTCAGCCGCTCTGACACCTGCAGATTCATCGCGGGTACAAAGAGACAGTGCCTGTTTCGTCCTGCAGATTTTGCCTGATACATGGCTGTATCAGCATGCATTAGCAAAGTTTCAGTATTGCTGCCATCTGCCGGATAGACACTGACTCCCATACTGGTGGTTACAGTGAGCTCTCGCCCCCTCAAACGGATCGGCTGGCGCAGCGCCTCTCCAAGATTTTGCACAATTGGAATGGCGTCTTCCGGTCTGGACAAGCGGTCCAGGATAACGGCGAACTCGTCACCCCCCAGACGCGCCTTCGTATCATGCTTGCGCAGATGCGCCTCCAGGCGCCGCCCTATCTCACGCAGCAGCATGTCACCAATTGCATGCCCCATCGTATCGTTAATCAACTTGAAGTTATCCAGGTCGATGAACACAACAGCTACCATCAGATCATTCCGTTGCGCCTGATAGATGGCTTGCTTAAGGCGATCCTCAAATAGCACGCGATTGGCTAGGCCGGTCAATTGATCATGGGTTGCCCGTTGTAGCAATTCAGCTTCAAATCGTTTCCGCTCACTGATATTTCTCGCGATTGCCGACAGGTGCCTTTCTTTCCCCTTGTCGTTGGTGTGCGCAATCAGTAGCAGCAAAACCGGGATTTCACCTACGGACTCACTCCACAGCTTCAGCTCCCCACTCCATAGGCCATCTGACAGGGCCTTGGGCATAGCTTGTTCACACATCAGTCGCAGTGATTCCGCAGTTAGCAGATCATCGAACCTTTGATTTGCTACCTCCTCAATGGACACTCCTCTCAGTAATCTGAGTCCAGCCGGATTGAGGTATATCAGCTTGCGATCCACCGTAAACATGGCGGTGACATCTGGCGTAGCATCCATGATCGAAAGCAAACGCTGTCGGTCTGCTTCAATCTTCAGGCGCTGGGTTGCGTCCCGAACTACTGCGATCATTCGTTGCTGGCTGCCATCCTGTACCGGGCTTAGGCT
>TARA_R110002096_G_scaffold169779_3_pt1 | contig 49226 bp, 45 predicted proteins | sample TARA_R110002096 | Tara Oceans TARA_R110002096 (sample SAMEA4397295) | marine metagenome | biome: Polar Biome; feature: [DCM] deep chlorophyll maximum layer (ENVO:01000326); material: water (ENVO:00002006), including particulate matter (ENVO:01000060) such as... | depth 35 m
ATGGTTCTTGGAGAACATGGTGATTCAATGACGCCAATTTTATCTAAAACTACTATAAAAGGCATAAATATAGTTGAACTAAAAAATGCATTTGAACAAGAAGTATTGATTAAAAAGTTAAAAACTTCTGCCAATGAAATTAGAAAAACCGAAGAAGCAACAAAGCATGGAGTGGCTCAATGTGCAGTAGTACTCATGAATGGTTTTACAAGCTCTAAAACTTTAAACCTTGTTGCTTCTGTCAAAGTTCCTGAATCAATTAAAAGTAAAATCGAATTAAAAAGCAGTGTATTTATGAGTTTACCCTGCACTATTTCAAAAAATCAATTGGAAGTAAGCACTACAATTCAAGTTGATGAATGTGAATTAGCATTACTTAAAAATTCAGCAGCGGTATTGGATGAGGCCTACTTTAAACTTCAGGATTAATACTTGCGCTTGTTGGCAAACGCCACCAATGATAGCATAATTGGGACTTCTACCAAAACACCAACAACACAAACTAAGGCTGCAGGACTATCCAAGCCAAAAAGTGCGATGGCAACTGCCACAGCTAATTCAAAAAAGTTACTTGCACCAATCATTGCAGCCGGAGCACAAACAGCATAACTTAAACTTAGTTTTTTTCCGCTAAACCAAGTGATGAAAAAGATAAAATACGTTTGAATAATCAAAGGAATCGCTATAAAAAGGATAATCCATGGATTATTGAGAATGTTCCCACCTTGAAAAGCAAACAATAACAACAAAGTCAATAATAAAGCAATGATGCTAAATGGTTTCAACTTGGGAAGAAATTGATTTATCAGCCAAGCTTCGCCTTTAGATTTTATTAAAATTCTACTCGTTAGAAAGCCTGCAAGTAAAGGGATTACTACATAGACTAAAATACTAATTAACAAAGTATTGTAAGGTACTGTAATGTTTGTAATTCCCAATAAAAAACCGACAATTGGAACAAAAGCTACCAAAATAATTAAATCGTTAACCGAAACTTGCATCAAGGTATAATTGGGATCACCATCACTGAGGTATGACCAAACAAAAACCATGGCAGTACAAGGTGCAGCTCCCAAAATAATGGCTCCAGCTATGTATTCTCCTGCCATTTCAGGTGTAATAAAAGCCGCATAAAGTTTTGAGAAAAATAACCATGCAAAAAAGGCCATTGTGAAGGGTTTTATCAGCCAATTTACAACTAATGTGAGTACGATTCCCTTTGGTCGTTTTCCAATTTGTTTCAAAGAACGAAAGTCGATTTGAAGCATCATTGGGTATATCATCATCCAAATTAAAACAGCTATTGGTAAGTTAACTTGATAGATTTCAAGTTGACTTAAAGCACTCATTGCTCCAGGTGCTAAGTTGCCAATAACAATGCCGCCAATAATACAAAGTGCCACCCAAATACTTAAATACTTCTCAAAAAATGCGATTTCTTTTTTAGTTGATTGAGCCATGAGTTTAGATTTTTGAAAAAACGTAATTAATTTCAGAAGCTATTTGATTGCTTATCAAATCGTAAACAGATATTTCATTTTCAGTATCATCAGAAATTTTGGGATCTTCGTAGGGAATACTAATTCGCATCTTAGCTCCAACAACAAAAGGACAGTTTTCTTCAGCTTGAGCACAAGTCATGATTGCTGCAAAATTTGAAGCCGGGTTGTATGCATCATCATATTGTTTTGAAAATAGCTCCATTTTTGATGAAACTAAATCAACCACATAAGGAGGGTTTTCTTGTATTGATTGCTTTTGAATATGAAAACCAGCCCTTTTTAATGCAGCAATTGTTCGCTCATTGCAAGCAGTAACCTCTGTTCCTCCAGAAAAACACATTACTTTAACAGCATATTTGTTTGCAAAGTACTGCGCCCAAACTTGAGCGAATTGACTTCTACGAGAGTTATGTGTGCAAATAAAATTGAGTTTGACAGTTTCCTCGTCTTTAATTGAGTTTAGAATGTAATCAATCAATACCTGAAGTAATTCAGCTCGTTCAGGACTAATTGAAACAGCATTAAAATCAATTTTATTCATCGATAAAATTGCTAGCAACAAGAACCACCTGGAGTGCAAGCAGCCTTATTTTCATTAATTGTAGCCAAAGGCTTTTTTAATTTATTTTCGGGGATTCCACATTTGTCTTTTGCTAAACAATCCGTAAGTGTCGAAACTAGTAGAAAATTTTGACCATCAAAATCTAAGTGGTATTTACCAATAGTACTGCCTTGATATTCCACTTCTATTTCCAAGTCTTTCATGCCTAAAACCTTTTCAGATAGTTCTATGATTTTATGCAATTTCTCTGGATGTAGCCGATGGTCATAATCTGCTGCTTCCCACAATTGAAAATTAGCAACTTCTTCTTTGCGCTCTACTCCACCACAATCGATGAAATGCTTGTTAACTACTCCAACTTCAGTTACGTGAAAGTGAGCAGGAACTTTTGAACCATCTGGTAATTGAAAAGCAATGGTTTTTAGTTGAATGAGTTTTTCTTTAAAGCTTGAGATTATCATAAGTTGTTTTTTTAGCAGCAATTATTTATTGCCGGATATTGATTAAATAATTCATTAAAACGTGTGCTTAATTCCTCCCACTTAAGTGGATTAATGCAATAACTCATGGAAGCACCTTCTATGGTTCCAGAAATTAATTCAAGATGTTTTAGCTCACGCAAATGCTGACTAATTGTGGCTTGAGCTAAACCCAACTCTTTTACCAAATCAGTATTAATGCAAGCATTTGCTTCTAATAAGTACTGAATTATTGCCAACCTAGCAGGGTGACCAAGTACTTTTGCCATAGCTGCTAACTGGTTTTGATTTTCTGTATAAAGATTTGTTTTAGTAATTCCCATTGCATTTTATTACATCGCAATATTACGATATTGCAATATAATGGGAAACTATTTTTAGAAAAATTTTTCTAAAGTTTTATCCACTTTTTAACTACGGGGTAGGCATCACTTTGTGTAAACCTTAAAAAGTAAGTTCCTTTTGATAGAAATGATAAATCTACTTCGATGTTATTATTGGAACTAATTGATTGCCTAGCTACTACCCTGCCCGATAAGTCTTGTACTTCAAGTAATTGGATTGAATGATTTGTTTTAAAACGTATAGATAATCTGCCATCGGATGGGTTTTGAAAAAGGATATCTGTACTTAAAATAGACTGACTATTCTCATCGAGAGAAATTAATAATGGTAAACTAACCTCCACATCCATCAGCACAGGTAAATGGTCGCTCATAGTAAATAATGCTTGAGAAACCGCCGTTGGAACTGAGTTATTCGTCGGGTTTGTAATTGAACCGTTAAACCTATTCCCATCTTGCCCCAAAGCTTTGTAGGTGTTTGGGATATAGCGCATTTTATCTGTATTATTCATAATTTCATCTGATGCCAAAATAAAATCAAAACGATCGTCCATACCACCTCCAACGGCGCATCCACCTGTGGTTCGAGTAGATTGTGTATGAGTAATTGCAAAACGAGAATCATTGCTCCAAGGTCCAGGTACATTTATTGGATCATAAAAACGAACAGCTGGAACACTGTAATTTATTAAATTTTGATAACCTGCTTCATTTGAATTGTAAAGGTTAAAATCTCCTGCCATAACGTAATTGCCCGAAGCATTGGTAGCAGCCAAATAAGCCATTAATGTATCGGTTGCCAGCGCTCGTTCAGCTCTATCTGTTGCTGTATTGCCAGCTTTTAAATGTGCCGCAATTACGTGTATGTGTGTAGTATCTTGATGAATCGCTAAATTGGTATCAATGTATCGAAGCGTGTAAATATCGATTACACGAACCAGTGGATTGTTATTTTTGTCTTCATCAATAAGTGTTTGACTTTCTAAAACAAATTTTCGATTGTCGTAATAAATCATGTTCACAATGCCCTGAGAAGCTGAACCAGAAAAGTTTGCAAAACTGTAGTAATTCCTTCCGTTTTGATTCAAGGAGTTGGATGCAAGTCTAAACGCATTGACAACTGAACTACCTCCCATTTCATTCACCACAATAATATCTGGTAAGGTAAAATCTACAATAGTTTCCATCGCAGTTTCTTTTGTGCTAACACTATTATTTGAGGCAGTACAAAAACTCGTTATTTCTCTATAGTACAATAAATTATAAGTCATAATACTGATCGTATCTTTAACTTGAGCTTCAGCAGCAATGCTACTTAAAAAGAGTCCGAGAAAAAAGAAAGTTTTGATGCGCATAATTATTGTCAATAAACTTCAAAAGTAGCGCTAATATTTAATGATATTTACAGTCTGCTTGTGAAACTTACGTTAAGCTATTCAATCAAACTACTATTTGCTGAGATGATTCGTCAATTTGATATAAAAATTCCTTTAAACAAAGAAGTTGAACTCCCAAACTCGATTGAGTTAGCTTCGAAAGAACTAAGTCTACAAGTTGACAGAATCAAGGATTGTAAACTACTCAAACGCTCTATTGATGCAAGAAGTAAAGTTATTCAAGTCAATTTACGCTATGAGGCTTTCATTGATGAAGCAGCACCTAAAAATAAACCCTCATTTAATATGAATGATGTCAAAAATGCGCATCCCATTCACATTATTGGAGCTGGACCTGCAGGTTTATTTGCTGCGCTGCAAGCCATTCACCTCGGATTGAAACCCCTACTTTTTGAACGGGGTAAAAATGTGAGAGATCGTCGCAGAGATTTGGCTAAAATCAACAAAGAGCATTTAGTCAACCCCGAATCGAACTATTGCTTTGGAGAAGGTGGCGCAGGGACATATTCAGATGGAAAACTCTACACTAGATCCAAAAAACGGGGAGATGTTCAAAGGGTATTGGATGGACTTGTTCAATTTGGAGCCAATGAAAACATTGCCATTGAAGCTCATCCACACATTGGAACCAATAAATTGCCGCAGTTAATCGTGACAATTCGAGAAACAATTCTAAAAGCAGGAGGAGAAATTCACTTTGAAAACAAATTGACAGACCTTGAAATTGAGGAAAGTAAAATCAAATCAATTACTTTAAATAAAGATAGTAAAATACCTGTTAAACAATTAATTATTGCAACAGGACATTCTGCAAGAGACGTATTTGAAATGCTTCACAAAAAAGGAATTAATATAGAATCAAAACCCTTTGCTTTAGGTGTTCGAGTAGAGCATCCACAAGCATTAATTGACACCATTCAATACAATGGACAACTTTCAGATGAGCTGTTACCTCCTGCTGCCTATCAATTAGTTCGACAAGTTGATGGAAAGGGAGTTTATTCGTTTTGCATGTGTCCTGGTGGAATTATTGCCCCTTGCGCTACGAACAAAGGAGAAATTGTCACAAATGGATGGTCGCCTTCTCGAAGAAATAACCCCTATGCTAATTCGGGCATTGTAGTCACCGTTTCTCCCGAGAATTGGAAGGAATACGAACAATTCGGACCTTTAGCTGCAATGAAATTTCAAGAATCAATTGAAAAGACGGCCTTTAAAAGCGCTAATGATCCAAACAAAGAAGATGGACAACTAGCTCCGGCTCAGCGTTTAGTTGATTTTGTAAAAGGTCGCCTATCTCGCGATTTACCGAAATGTTCTTACCTTCCAGGTTTAGTTTCTGCGAGAGTTGATTTGATTCTACCTGCGTTTATCAGCGAACGCTTAAAAGAAGCTTTTACCCATTTTGGGAAAGTCATGCGCGGCTACCTTACCAATGAAGCAATAGTAGTAGGTGTTGAAAGCAGAACCTCCTCACCTGTTAGCATTCCTAGAGATAAAGAAAGCATGCAACACATTAAAATTGAGAACCTCTACCCTGTTGGCGAAGGTGCAGGGTATGCAGGAGGAATTGTTTCTGCAGCAATTGACGGAATAAAAGCAATAGATGCTATTGCAAAAACAATTGGCGTTGAATCTCAGACAAAATCAAGCCAGTAGCTATTGCCACATTAAATGATTCAATTTTCCCCTGCATGGGAATGTTAATCGGATGGCTAACAAAAGCTTTAACTGAGGAACTAATCCCATGTGATTCGCTTCCCATAACCAATATTGCTGGAAATTTAAATTCAGTGCTATATAAACTTTCACCAGATAAGCTTGCACTGTAAATAGGAACGTTGCAATTCTTTAGAAAAGTCACAAGTGAAGTATACATTACTTTCACCCTAAAAATTGAGCCCATGCTCGCTTGCACTACTTTCGGACTGTAAACATCTACAGTATTTTCTGAGCAAATTATATTATTTACACCCAAACCTTCTGCTGTTCGTAAGATTGTTCCAAGGTTTCCGGGATCTTGAACATTATCTAAAACTAATGTAATGGTATTTGAAACACTTAAATCGTTTTTTTGAAACTCCACTAATGCTAAAATCCCAGGTGCAGTTTTTAAGCTTGAAAGCTTATCCATTTGAAGCTTTGAACATTGTATTAGCTCGACTTCTTCATTAATTTCTAAATTTACTGGTTCAACGCTGACTAGTTGTTTTACTTTAAAATCAGAAGCCAAGGCTTCTAAAACACCCTTTTCTCCTTCTACAACAAACAAACCCAAAGCATCTCGATATTTTTTCTGCTTCAATGAACGAATTATCTTTTCTTCCTTATTACTTAAAATTCTCATATTGTCTAATTTCGCAAACTGATGCATCTGCCTTTATCAAAACGCTACATTCACACCCTCAAAAGTAAACTAATCTTCGGATTAGCACTAGGAATATTTCTTTCATCTTGTGGAACGGCTCGACACCTAAAAGAGGATGAAAAACTACTTACAAACGTCAAAATAAAATTTGAAGGCAAAAGTAAATACTCAGACGATTTATACTCTTTAAGTAAGCAAAAACCCAATAGAAAGTTTCTTGGAATATTTAGCATCTATTTAGGAATTTACAACCTCTTTTATTACAAGGAAAACAGTAAACTAAGAAACAATTTAGGAGAAGCACCAGTAATATTTGACTCTAGTAGTTGTGGGTTGAGCACAGGATTAATGACCCGCTACCTCAATAATAGAGGCTATTACAAAAACAACGTAACGTATCAAACAAAATCGAGTAAAAAAAGAGTTAAACTCATTTATAAAGTCAAAAAGAATAAGCGTTTCTTCATTTCAAAAGTCAGTCATGATATTAGTGACTCCACAATAGCAGAACTGTATCTCAACGATAGTGTTCAAAAGCATTTAGAAGCGGGTATGCCATTTGACCTTGAAGAGTTGAAAAAAGAGCGACAGCAAACTGATTACCTCTTAAAAAATAACGGTTATTACCGATTTTTCGAAGATTATGTGGTTTATCAAGTAGACACTTTTATGGATCGAAACGAGGCTGAAGTTACCCTAATGATTAAAAACCCAAAAAGGAAAATTGATGCAGCTGTTTCAAAAAACAAACACCAAGTTTATACGATCAAAGATGTGATTGTTCGAACAGATTACAATTCTAATGAAACGAATGTAGCAGGAGACACCCTTGATTTCAATAACATCACATTTATTGATTATCAATACGATAAAGTCAATAAACGACTTTTGTCAAAGATTATTCATTTAAAACCTGGTGAAATTTATCGCATTAAAAATCAAGACAACACCTATAGAAATCTTTCTGAACTAAGGTTATTCAATTCAATCAACATTGTTTTTGAAGAAGTCAAAGGCAGCGAAACAAACGAACTAATTGCTTATATAGATTTAAATCCACGAAAAAAAAGATCCTTTTCAGTTGAAACTGAAGGAACCAACAACGGTGGAAACCTAGGCGTTAACGGTACGTTAAAGTATCAGAACATCAACACTTTTAGAGGTGGTGAACTATTTAATTTAGGAGTCAATGGTGGTTTAGAAGCACAAAGAATATTAACAGACGATGATGAAAGTGGGCAGATTGCAGGAGGTGCGTTAGGCTTCAATACGTTTGAATTTGGACCTAGTGCTAGCCTAGAAATTCCTCGTTTCTTATTTCCAATTAAAACTGACGCATTGTCTTTGTTCAATCCTAGAACGTCATTCAATGCATCATTTAATTACCAAGAACGACCTGATTATGTTCGAAACATTACAAAAACATACATCGCTTACACATGGAATTCAAGCCCCACAGTTTCTCACATTGTACAGCCATTTGATTTGAGTTATGCTAAAATAAGTCTAAGTCCAGCTTTTGAGCGCTTGTTGCGAGAAATTCAAAATCCATTCTTGACGAATACTTATACCGACAACTTAATTATGGCGCTCAAATACAGTTTTATTTTAAACACCCAAGGGAGCAATAAGTTAAGAAACCATCAATTCATACGTGTAAACTTAGAATCTTCGGGAAATCTTCTTTCTGCAATAACTGACGGCTTTAACGATAGTCAGAATGAAGATGGTTCTTATAATTTTTTAAATATCCGCTATGCTCAATATTTTAAAAGTGATTTTGACTACCGCTATTACCAGAAACTAAACAACAACGAAATGGTCTATCGCTTAGCAGTTGGAATTGGTTTACCATATGGCAACAGTGTGGCAATGCCTTTTGAAAAGAGTTTTTATGCTGGTGGAGCCAACAACAATCGTGCGTGGAGAGCTAGAGAATTAGGCCCTGGGACACTTTCTGATTCTATTCGCCAAAATGTTGACCAGATTGGTAACTTCAAAATTGAGTTGAACTTAGAATACCGTTTTCCAATCTCTAAGTTATTTGAAAGTGCTGTTTTTATTGATGCCGGAAATATTTGGAACGTAAGACAAGATGAAGATCGTTTTGAAACCCAATTTGCCATTGATCGACTGTGGGATGGTTTGGCAATTGGAATTGGCACTGGAATTCGTTTAAATTTTACATTTTTTATACTCCGACTAGATGTAGCTGCTCCTTTCAAAGATCCTGGCTCCATTGATCCAACTCAATTGAAATTAAAATTGAACGAAACCAATCTCAACTTGGGAATTGGTTATCCTTTCTAAACTGTTTTTTAGAATTTTGACTTTAGACCTTAGAATTTTAGAAAAAAACAACTACTAGTTGTATAATTAAATGAATTGTTTTATCATTGACAAAACCAAATCATTTTAATTATGGAAAATCAAAACAATTCAGGTGTCATAAAAACCAGTGAATGGGTCGTCACCATTTTAATTACAGCAATTCCTTTAGTGGGTTTTATTATGTTATTTGTTTGGGCTTTTGGAGGCAATACCAACCAATCTAAAGCAAATTGGGCAAAGGCTGCATTAATTTGGGTCGCAATAAGCATAGTGCTTTACGCATTAATCGCTGCAATTTTTGGTGCTGCATTTTTAGCCTCCATGAGCTAAATAAACCACTTTTACAAGATAGTTTATTAATTGAAGTGTATTTATTATATACCTCGAGTGTAACTTTATTTGCCTTTCCAAAGCATTAACCTAACTTTTTTAATTGCAACAAGTTTTTTTAACACTTAGTTAAAATAAGTTACGATGCTTCAAGACTAGTTTTAGATATAGTATTTTTGTTCGAAGGTCAATCAGAAGCAAGATATCAACTAAAATCAATTTATGAAAGCACACACACAGTTTACACAAGAGAATCTAACACCAAAAGATGCACATGAGATATTAGTAGAAGGAAATGCTCGATTTGTAAATAACTTAAAAGCAAACAGAGATTTAAAGAACCAAGTTTTAGAAACCAGTAAAGGTCAGTATCCTTTTGCTGTGATTTTAAGCTGCATTGATTCAAGAGTGCCTGCTGAGTTAGTTTTCGACCAAGGTATTGGCGATGTGTTTAGTGCACGCGTTGCAGGAAATATTATCAATACAGACATTTTAGGTTCTATGGAATATGCTTGTAAAATTGCAGGGTCTAAAATTGTGGTGGTAATGGGTCATACTAAATGTGGTGCTGTAATTTCTAGTTGCCAACATGTTGAACTTGGTAATATTACTTCTCTTCTCGATCGTATTAAACCAATAGTTATTGCTTTCGAAGAAAAAGGAATTACGCTTGAAGGTGATGCAGTAGAAGAAGTTGCAGCTGAAAATGTAAAACAATCCATACGTCAAATCCGAAAACTAAGTCCGATTTTAAAAGAAATGGAAGATGATGGTGAAATCGAAATTGTTGGTGCTATGTACGATGTCAACTCAGGAGTTGTAGATTTTTATTAAAGGAAAAATTATTTTAAGTTTATTTTAATTTGGCAATTTCTGATTGTGAGCTCATTTTTATTTGCCAACATTACTTTTTGCAAAAAGGAGGACGAAAACCTTGATTAAACCAAAAAAGTAACTGAAATTTAAGTTAGTTCAGATCAGATTGATTTTTAATTGATAAAACTATTTATAATCCAAAAAATAACTGATTCATATTAATTTTCCTTTCGAGTGTTTTAGCTAAAAAAAATATCCAACTTAACTCAATAATTAAATAAATTTTGTTTACCTTCTTATTATAATTTATATGAACTAGTTTTTTAAGAAATCTCTCCATTCATTTTTAAACTACCAATAAATCAATTTTACTGTGAACAGCTAAATCAGTGAAGGCTTCAAAACTGATTTCTCACTGAATCTCAATTGTTTTTTAAGTTAAAGCCTATGATGAAATCATATCTTTATATCAGTATGTTTACCCCTATCTTTCCTTGAGGATGTTGGGGTCAAAATTTTTCCTCATTCATCGATAGTTCTTAGATTTTCACTTCAATTTCACTTACTCCATCTTCAGGTGGCCCAAATCTTAAATATGCTATTGCTCCTTTCATAAAATCCGTTTGTTGTAGCTTAGGTTGAATAGCTTTAAAGAGCGTTTCTGCATTTGGACCATAACATAAATAAAGACCCATGATAGCAATCAATTGACATTTCATGTCCATCATACTCCCCAACCCTCTCTCGGTCAATTATCATACCTAATTGGTCTTCAAGTTGAATTAGAGGTAAACTCATCAATGCCGTAGAAAAAATTAATGATTACAACATGTTCAGCAACTATTTTTTTGAAACAAAGTTTACTTTTCCTAATAGTTTGTCTAATATTCTCAATTACCCTATTATTAGATGGTTGCTAGTTATCAATGTGCAACATACATAAAAAATCATTCTAAATATATAAAGTATATGATAAAAAATAAGCTAAAATTACTAACTTGTCGATTATATCTTAAAACCAACAGCTATGAAAAAGATTCTTTCGATTATACTAATCCTAATAGCATTAATCATGATCTTCTTGAGTTTTAAAATTGAAGTACTAGCTCCTGCCCTTACAGGAATTGGATTTATAGTTATTGCGTTACTTTTTAATACAAGAAAGTAGATTTTTTGAAAATTTATCACACAAAAAATGTCTTTTAAATTACAATTAAGTTTTTTTTTTGGAGGTGGCAAAGTTTGTACCTTAGATTAACTTACTAATTAAAAGTATTTTACAACTATTCAGAGCAATATGTAAGTTTTTAAAAATTGCTCCCAATTGAATTCTCTATTTTTTAGTTAAAAATATTAACCCTAATTTGGTGCCAGTTATAAATTATCTGCTGGCTATTAAATTTATCCAAATTATAGCTTTTAAGGAGCTTAATTACTCTAGGTATAGTTTATTCAACTCAAATAAAGCTGATAATAGCTTTTAATTTAAAATCAAAAAACAAGAATTATGAATAAAATTTTACTTTCTACACTTTTTTTATTTTCTACAACGATTATTGCACAATCTTGGGAAAGACTATCTAACATCCCAATAGGAAAACACCACTTCATTTCATTTTCTTTAGATGGAAAGGGTTACGCCGTAACTGGCACATCCTCTTTGGAACAAGCTACAAATGATGTTTATCAGTACGATCCCATTACCGACACTTGGTCAAGTTTAACAGATTTTCCAGGTGCAGCACGTAGCTTTGGCATTGGAACTGTTGCTAACGGCAAAGCTTATTTAGGTTTTGGAGCAAACGCCACCCAATTTCTAAATGACTTCTGGAGCTTCGATCCTAGCGATAGCTCATGGACACAACTAGCGAGTTGCGGCTGCTCTTCAAGGAGACATCCTGCGCTAATCGCTATTGGAGATAGAATTTACGTAGGCTTAGGTGACAATGATATTATTGGAAATCTCAGAGATTGGTGGATGTATGATATTAATGCTAACACTTGGACTCGAATAGCTGACCTTCCTGGCCCTCAGAGACACCACCCTTATATGTTTAATGCAGGTGGAGAAGTTTTTGCGGGACTTGGTCATGGTTTCAATGGTAGTTTTGGAGTAATTTATAATAGCTGGTATAAGTTAGATACTGCTTTAAATACATGGTCGGCTATGAATAATTTTCCAGGTGAAGCAAGAGTAGCAGGAACACAATTTAGTTTTAACGGTCATGGTTATGTTTTAAGTGGAGACGGAAGTGACCACAATTATATGCCTACAGGAGAAATGTGGCGATATAATCCTGATAGAGATGCATGGAATGAGCTAACTGCTCACCCTGGTATAAGCAGATGGGCCCCAGCTAGTTTTGTGATCGACAACGATGTTTACTTCTTTGGTGGACTTAATCGTGTTACAAATTCTTTTCCAATAGATTTATGGAAATTTGATTTAACAGACACAATTACTGGTTTAGACGAACAGAAACTTATCTTATCCAATACCTATGTTTATCCAAATCCAGCAAATGAATTTTTACTGTGGGAAAACGATGCAAAAATTACCGATGTAAGAGTCTACAATACATTAGGTAAATTGATTTTAACAAGAACAGCAAAAGCAAAAAGAATAAATACAGCTCAGTTTAACAGCGGTTTGTACTTAGTCCAATTTTATGCTAAAAATGAGCTTATTAAAACATCTAAAGTATTGATTAAACATTAAGTAACTCTTATCTAAAGCAATTTATTTAAACTCAACCAATTGTAACACCATACAAAGAACCTTTCTCAAAAGAAAGGTTCTTTTTTTAGAGGCTAAAAGAATGATTTTCTAATTACACTTTCAAATTCTTCTTTCTTTATTATCGTAATCAAACTATGAGCTTCTTTTAAAATAGCTTAAAATTTAATTTAATGAAATTCTCAACTAATATTTAAAATTTAAAACGAGAAAAATTAATAACTTAGGCCCTATGTTTTTGTTATAAAAGGAACCACCACTAACTAGTTAAATTATTGATTTTTAATTATGTTGATCTCATCTCTTTGAAAAAGTTTACTTTAATTGTATCACTTTTCCTGATTCATCATCTTTTAATTGCTCAACAAGACCTATACCTTGGAGGTGAATTAATTGGAGGAGTTTTAGTGGGAAATAACCTCGATAAGAATATACTTGGTCAAAAAAATTACTCCCCCACTATTGGAGGACAGCTTAATGTAAACTTCAGGATGTTTGATGTAGTTGCAATTGAAGCAGGTATCGGCCAACATTGGAATAAAACCAAACTCAGAGATAATGAATTTAAAGATGAGCTTCAAGACTTCTCTATTAATATTGCGAACACCTATATGAATTGGAATTATTACGCAGCCCTTTCTGCATTTTTTAAGATTAAAAATACAGACTCCTATCTATACAGTAAGCTCGCTTTTTCTCAAAACATATACAATGCTGCAACTGTAAAAGAAGAATCCTTTTTTGAAATTAGTACTTTAAATGTTGATCGATTAATAGAATATTCAACAACATATAAGGAATCAAATCTTTCCATCATTCCGGAAATTGGTATTCAACACAAATTTTATAAAGGAAACCTCTTAAACTTAGGATTTCGCTATAACATTGGACAGTCACAGGTACTTAAGAGCAGCTATAAAGCAACCGACAACATCACTCAGGAAGTTAAAACCGATGAATTAAGTTCGACTGGTAATTCCTTTGCAATAACTCTAGGTTTTCATTATCGTTTGCGACATTTTAATAAAAAAGAAAAAGTAAAAAAGTTACGCATAAGGAATTATGCATTGGATGTCTCAAAAAAGAAGCCGAATTTAGACACCGCTAGAGTTGATACTACTCCACCAAGTGCGATATCCAACCGAAAATTAATCGTAGTTGATAAAATCATAGTTCATACTGCTAAAGTAAAAATCCTCATTTGGGATCATCAAACAGTTGATGGAGATCGTGTTTCACTTAACTTAAACGGAGAGTGGATTCTTAAGAATTATGATTTAAAAAAAGAGAAGTATGAATTAGATATAGAGCTTCAGGAAGGATTAAACACTTTTGTTTTGCACGCCTTGAACCTTGGAAGAATAAGTCCTAATACCGCAGCCTTAATTGTAGATGATGGTGAAGAGAAACACCGATTAATATTGCAGTCAAACTTAAAAGAAAGCGGTACTTTACAGATTAAATTCAAAAAGAAAAAGAATGGGCAAAAATAATTCTATCAATTTTATAGTAATATTAGTAGCTCTTGCGTTTTCTTGTACAGATAAATCAATTGACTTGGAAGTTAAGCAGGATGCCTGTAATCGATTTAAAATAAGTAGACCATCTTATAGCCTTTTAGAAGACCCTTGTAATGATTCAGTTAAAATAAGGACTATTATTAACTTTGAATTCAACCGTTCTGTTGAATGCTTAAATCGAGTGAATAACTTTCCAATATTTTATAGGAATGATAACTCAGAACTAACAGCAAAACAATATACAACAACAGTTAGCAAAGAAGCCTTAATTATAGACAACAAAAATGTGAGTTATATTTTTGAAGCAAGCTTTTCAACGCTTATTGAGGCAACTCAATTCAATCATGTTGTTTTAGATTTTAACACCCAAGATGAACTTGGTGTAAGTGAAAAAAAATTACAGATTAGAATTAACACATCATGCTCAACTCTTGACCCTAGCACCTACACTATAAATAAAAACGAGGTTACCCTTCCACAATCTCAGAGGTTTTTTACTATCCGATTATGGGACAACGCAGCAGAAGATGGAGACATTGTTTCGGTTTATTTAAACGAAAAATGGATTATTGAAAACCATACATTACTTAAAGATGGCACTGATTTTACTTTTTCTACTTCACTATTAATGCCTGGTAAAAACGACTTAGTTGTTTTTGCTTTAAATGAAGGTTCATCTGGGCCAAATACCTTAAGCATCGCAATAAATAATATTGAAATTAAGGGCTTTAGCCCTGGCTTATTAACAGGAGAGGCAGTGAGGATTAACTTTTAACTTAAATTCGATAAAAGGCTTTATTGTCGGGGTGGCAGATTCGAACCTGCAACCTTCCCGATTCAAATATCGGGACGAGATGAACTCAAATATTTTGAATATCAATATTTTAATAACCTAAAAGATTCAAAATTTCAAGAAAGTTTAATGCACAAAAAAAACCTTCTATCTTTCGATAAAAGGCTTTATTGTCGGGGTGGCAGGATTCGAACCTGCGACCTCCTGCTCCCAAAGCAGGCGCGATGACCGGGCTACGCTACACCCCGAAAAATTCATTCTTTTCGGTGCTAAAATGACCAAAATTCTACCTCAAAAATCAGTAGAAATTCTGCGGAGAGAGGGGGATTCGAACCCCCGGAACCCTAACGGGTTCGGCAGTTTAGCAAACTACTGGTTTCAGCCACTCACCCACCTCTCCAAACGGGACGACAAAAGTAATAAGGATATTTGATTTGGTAAATAAAAACCCAAATATTATTCAAAATAATTTATCCATCCTTTATTGTGTCAAATCTAAGTTTTTAAGTGATGAGCAGAAACAAGAAGTCCTTTGAAATATAAGCTTTCAAAGGACTTCATTCCATTTACTTCTAGTTACTACTTCTCAATCTCAAATTCTGAAGCATCAATCTTATCGTTTAATTTTACTTCGTTTACATCAACTTCAAATTTCATTGGTCCTTGTGAAGAAACCATTTTATGTGGAAATTGAACTTTCTTCACAGCTTTATAATCTGAATAGACCGTTACTTCCTGCAAGTCTCCCATTTCCGAAGGCTCAATAGATTCATCAGCAACCTTATACCCTGTTTTAACAGAATAATAATCAGTGTGCTTTTTACCTGAAGGTGAAACTACTTCAACAACATAAGTCTCTTCCTTGAACTTGGTATCAATTCCTTTCAATTCAAGCTTGAAATCAGAATTAAGGTAAGCTAACTCTGGAAAAATCATGGTTTCGTACTTCATGTCATTTAGTTGATCTTTTTCCATTAATTCCTTACCGCGCATGGTAACCGTCTGTCCTTCTACTCCATTGTAAACAACCTTTTGAACTACTTGTGGACCTGCAGTAATAGCTGACTTATATTTATTAGGTTGTACATAGCTTTCAGTTAAAGACATACTCATTCCTTGAACAGAAACAGCCATTTCCTTTTTCAAAGATGTGATCTTTGAAAGTGCTTTCTCTCCTCCAATTTTCTCAATATAGGCTTGAATCACTTTCTCAGCAGTCATTCCCTCTGGAGCGGGTTCTAAAGTGGTTTCACGAGCTTCATTACCGTATGAGTCATAGAAGTTCAACCCTCCAGTTGGGCTTAACTGCTTAATCTTTTCAGCCACTTCTTCTTGGTTTCCTACAATCAAAATATAGCCATTCATTGGCTTGATGTATTTATTAGAAATTTCTTTCACATCTTCTAAAGTCACTGCTGCAATGTTTTTCAAATAGTTGGCATAGTAATCAGGAGATAAATTGTATTTTTCAATATTGATTGCAAAACGAGCCTTTGTTTGAGGATTTTCTAAGCCAATTGCAAAAGTTCCAGTTTGATAATTTTTAATGGTTTTCAACTCATCCTCTGTTATTTCTCCTTTTCGCATGTTCATCAACTCATCCATCATCTCTTTTAAAGCGCTGTCGGTTACTTCATTTCTAACTTTTGCACTTGCAGTAAATGAGCCTACCAACTCATCAGAATTGATTGAAGAACCTGCTCCATATGTATAAGAATGCTCTTCTCTTAGGTTTAAGTTCAATTTTGATACGAATCCACCACCTAAAATTCCGTTAGTAATGCTCGCTTTTATAGCATCTTCACTTCCTGGTTGCAAATCAATGGTATTAAATACAGAAACAACTGATTGAACAGCTCCCGGCTTATTGACAAACGCCACTTGCGTCATTTTTGGCTTTTCAGGAAAATCATAGGTGTGTGTTGGCACTTCCTCTTTTTTCCAATCACCAAAGTATTTTTCAATAAGCGTTTTTGCTTCTTTTAAGTCAATGTCGCCCACTACAGCTAAGTAAGAAACGTTTGGCTTGAAATACGTTTGGTAGTAATTGGTAGCATCTTCTAAAGTGATGTTTTCAATCGTCTCTTCTGTACTTATTTCACCGTATGGATGATTTTTTCCATACAACAATACTTTTCGAACGTTTCTAGCAATTGCATCCGGATCATCTTTTTCAGTTTGAATTCCTGAAATGTATTGTTTTTTAAGTTTTGCTAATTCTTCTTCTTTGAATTCAGAATTTTTAACCGCATCGGCCATTATTTCCAAAAGCTTCGTTTGGTGTTTCTTTAAGGAAGAAGCAAATATTGAAGTAGCAGAAGTAAAAAATCGAGCACCAATAAAATCTACTTCAAAGTTCAACTCGTCTTTTGTTCTGTTTTTTGTTCCTTTCGACAATAAATCTCCTGCAATGTCAGCTGTTCCAGTTTTATCGCCTTCTTTTATGGGATCAATGTCTAACTGCAATGAGAAAGCCACTTGAGGTAACTTGTGGTTCTCTACTACAAAGACTTTCAATCCATTTTCCAATGTGAAACTTTGAGTTTCGCCCAAATCAATTTTTGGAACAGGACCTGCCTCTGGCATTACGCTTCGGTCTACTTGAGCCATTACAAAACCGCTCATTAATAGTAAAACCAAGTTTAAATATATCTTTTTCATCTTTTTTATTTCTTTAGATAATAATTAATGAGTTATTAATTGCTTTTTTGAGATTTTGGTAAATAATACAAAACCACTCGATTTTCATCGTTTAAGTATTTATTAGCAACTTTTTTAATGTCTTCTCTGCTCACTTTCATGTAGCGATCTATCTCTGTGTTGATCAGATTGGCATCACCATAATAAACATGGTAATTAGCTAAGTTCTCTGCCAATCCTTGAACTCTAGAGTTTCCACTGATAAAATCATTTTCAACTTGATTTTGAAGCTTTTTAAATTCTTTTTCAGAAATAAGTTCGGTTTTCACCTTTCCGATTTCTTCATTCATCGCTTCTTCTAATTCCATTGGAGCAACACCCATGTTGGTAATACCAAACATTAAAGCCAATCCCGGATCTTCTGTTGGCAAAGGAAAAGCACCTACAAACACAGCTTTTTGCTTCTCGTCTTTTATCACTTTTTGAAATCTTGAGCTTTCACCTTGAGAAAGTAATTGAGAAAGCAAACTCATTGCATAGAAATCTTCAGTTCCTTGAGCAGGCATATGGTAACCCATAATTACAGCTGGCAATTGAATGTTGTCATAAACCGTGTCTCTTACTTCAGCTGTTTTCTTAGGCTCTACAATGTCAGGTCTTGGAATTTCTTTCGTTCCTTTTGGAATTGATCCAAAATATTCTTTAACCCATTTTTTTGTCTGGTCAATATCAATATCTCCTGCAATTGAAAGAGTTGCATTGTTGGGAACATAAAAAGTCTTGTAAAAATCCATGAACTCAGACAATTCAGCTTGGTTGATGTATTCTGGAGAACCACCCGGTGTCCAACGATAAGGATGCTCTACAAAAGCATGTCCGAAAGTTTCATTTAGAATAGAACCGTATGGAGTATTTTCATTTCGTTGCTTCAACTCTTCTTTCACAACCCCTCTTTGAGTTTCTACTCCTTCATTGTCAATTTTTGCATGCAACATGCGTTCAGATTCGAGCCACAAACCGAGTTTCAACTGATTGGAAGGAAGCACTTCATAGTAAAATGTTCTGTCGAAAGAAGTATTGGCATTCAACACTCCACCATTTCCTTGAACAATTTTAAAGAACTCACCTCTTTTAATGTTTTCTGAACCTTCAAAAAGCAAATGCTCGAAAAAATGAGCAAACCCAGTTCTTTCTGGATCTTCATTTTTTGAACCCACATGGTACAATACAGAAACAGCTACAATCGGTGTACTGTTGTCTTTGTGTAAGATTACATGTAAGCCGTTAGGCAAATCATATTCTTCAAAGGTTATTTTTTTTACTCCTTTTTGCGCAAAGGAACCAAATGCCACCATCAAGGCAAATGCAAATAGAATCTTTCTTTTCATATTTATAATTTTAAGATTCCGAAATTACAAAATTCACCAACTTAGTTCCAAATCAAATTGATTAAAGGTAATCTAATGCGATAAATGGTTGCTACAGCTTAATCGTTAAGCCGTCATATGAGAGCTGAATATTCGAAGGTAGGATCTGTGCTACTTCTTCGTGCTTTCCCATGTAATGACTGATGTGTGTAAAGTAGGTCATCTTTGGTTTTAGTTCATTCACCAACTCAATGGCTTCTTCTAAATTAAAATGAGAAATATGCTTTTCCTTTCTAAGACAATTTAAAATTAACACGTCTAGGTTATGTAATTTCTCTTTTTCACCTTCAGCAATGTAATTTGCATCGGTAACATAAGCAAAATTGTCAATTCTAAACCCCTTAACAGGCATTTGATAGTGAAGTACATCAATGGGAACAAATTCAATCCCATGAACTTTAAAGGGAGTAGTTTCAATGGTATTAAGCTGTACTTTTGGAATACCAGGATACTTTAAATCAGCAAAAATATAGGAGTATTCTCGTTTCAAAGCTTCCTGAACTGCCTCGCTTGCATAAACTTCCATGTCCTTTCCACTTCTGTAGTTGAAAGGACGAATATCATCCATTCCCGCTAAATGGTCTTTGTGCTCATGGGTAAAAACTACTGCATCAAGGGTTTTGACATTATTTCGAAGCATTTGCTCTCGAAAATCTGGACCAGTATCTACAACAATGTGAATTCCATTGTATTTAATAAGTATAGATGAACGCAGACGAGTATCTTTTAGGTCGGTTGAATTGCAGACAGAGCAATCACAAGTAATAACAGGAACTCCTTGAGATGTTCCGCTTCCTAAAACAACGACTTCAAAATTTTTACTCATAAATTGATTTCAGAACCGCTACACAGCGATTAACTTCTTCAAATTTATTAAATCTCCCAAAAGAGAACCTAACAGATGGTCGATCCATGGGTGTATTTATTCCTCTTAACACATGAGAACCAATATCTGTTCCCGATGAACAAGCGCTTCCGCCTGAAATACTAATTCCTTCAATGTCTAAATGGTATAAAAACATTTCGTTCATTGTAGAGGATGGAAAACAAACGTTTAAAACAGTGTAAAGTGAATCTTCAGATTCGCAGTCGCCATTAAATTTCACTTCAGGAATTGCCTCTGTTAAAGACTGAATCATGTGTTGCTTAATTGATCGAATGTGTTTTTGGTGTTTCTCCAAATTTTCATAAGCTAAATCAAGTGCTTTTGCTAATCCTACAATTCCGTAAATATTCTCTGTACCTGCACGCATGTTTCGCTCTTGAGCACCACCTGTAATAAATGGCTTAAGCTTAACAGCACTATTGATATAGATAAATCCAATTCCTTTTGGCCCGTTAAATTTATGCGCTGAACAGGTTGCAAAATCAATATTGAGTTCTTTAAAGTCAAATGCATAATGTCCTATTGTTTGAACCGTATCAGAATGAAAATATGCACTGTATTCTTTACACAAATTACCCACTGCCTCTAGAGAAATCATAGAAGCGATTTCATTGTTTGCGTGCATTAAACTCACCAAGGTTTTTTCTTTGGTTTGCAACAATTCTTTTAAGTGATTGAGGTCAACTTTTCCCTTTTCATCAACTTTCACCAATTTAAGTTTAACGTTCCTGCTTTGATGAATTTCTTCGGCTGTGTGAAGTACCGCATGGTGTTCTAATGGAGAAGTGATAATTTGAGTAACTCCCAATTCTTCAACAGCGCACCTTAGAATCATGTTATCGGCCTCAGTTCCACCTGAAGTAAAAAAGAATTCGGCAGGACTAGCATTAAAATGGGCAGCAATTCTTTTTCTAGCTTTTTCAATAATTGAACGAGCTTCTCTTCCATCACGGTGAATGGAAGATGGATTTCCAAAGTTATTTTCCAAAACAGGAATCATTGCAGCAATTACTTCAGGATCAATTGGAGTTGTGGCTGCATTATCAAAATATATATTCATTGGGTTTCTTTAAAAACTAAGCTCTAATTACTTCTAGTATGTCAGATATTATTTTATTGGCAAGATAATTCGCAGTGCTTTCTGATTCACTTTCAGCATAAATCCGGATAATTGGTTCGGTATTGGATTTGCGCAAATGCACCCATTCCTTATCGAATTCAATTTTCACCCCGTCAATGGTGTTAATCGGTTGTTTTTTATAGCGTTCTTGAATTGCCTTCAATACATTATCCACGTTTATACCTGCAGTTAATTCAATTTTATTTTTTGAAATGTAATAATCATTATAAGTTGCCCTTAATTCGGAACAAGCTCGTTTAGATTTTCCTTCAAAAGTTGCTAAATGAGATAAAAACAATGCTATTCCAACAAGGGCATCTCTTCCATAATGTGATTCAGGATAGATGATTCCACCATTGCCTTCACCACCAATAATTGCATTAACTTCTTTCATCTTATCGACAACATTCACCTCCCCTACTGCTGATGCAAAATACTCACAACCAAATTTTTCTGAAACATCTCTTAAAGCTCTACTTGAAGATAAATTACTAACAGTGCTGCCCTTTGTGTGTTTTAAAACATAGTCAGCAACAGCCACTAATGTATACTCTTCGCCGAACATTTCACCGTCTTCGCAAACAAGTGCTAAGCGATCAACATCTGGATCAACAACTATTCCCAAGTCGGCATCATTTTGTTTTACTTTTTCAGCAATCTCTGTCAAATTCTCTGGAAGTGGCTCTGGATTGTGTGGAAATTCTCCATTTGGTACACAATGCATTTCAACAATTTGTTCAACTCCTAAAGCGCGAAGCAAAGCGGGAATAAAAATCCCACCTGTAGAATTAACAGCATCTACAACCACTTTAAAGTTTTTACTTTTTATGGCTGCTACATTCACCAATGGCAATGCTAAAACTGCATCAATGTGCTTTTTTAAGTACTCATCACTAGTGGAATAGATTCCTAATTTACCAACAGTTGCATACTCTATGTTCCCTTTTTCAACAATTGCCAATAAATCTTCACCGTCTTTCGCTGAAATGAACTCCCCTTCTCTATTGAGCAATTTTAATGCATTCCACTCTTTTGGATTATGACTCGCAGTGAGAATAATTCCTCCATCAGCATTTTCAAGCTTTACAGCTATCTCAACTGTAGGAGTTGTTGATAAACCTAAGTCAAGCACATCAATTCCCATTCCTTGTAAGCTACCAATCACCAAATGATTGAGCATCTCACCACTAATTCTTGCATCTCGACCAATTACCACTTTAAGTTTAGAATTGCTCGATTCATTGTTTAATTTGAGCCAAGTTGCATACGCTGAAGTAAACTTGACGATATCCTCGGGACTTAAATTCAATCCTGCTTCACCCCCAACTGTTCCTCTAATTCCTGATATTGATTTTATTAATGCCATTCAATCGTTAATTTTGCGCAAAAGTAGCAAAAATGAAACTTTGGCTACAACTATTCTTTTTATACTAATGCTTGTTAATTTCTTTGTGGATAATAATTAGCTGGCGAATTTTGCGCGGCTATTTTTTTTGCAACTTTGTATAGCAATCATAAATTCTCCTCTATGGAAAACGAATTTGATTATCATCCAGATGAAGGCTTCTCTTTAACCTTGGTTAAAAAATTTGAAGAAATGCTGTTTCATAAAGAAATACTCTTCTTTGATGTGGAAGAATTTGAAGACTTGTTGGATTATTACAACAGCAAAAATAATTTCACAAGAGCCTTAGAAGTTGTTAAACATGCACTGCTTCAACATCCAAAATCGGGCAGCCTTCTACTGAGCTGCGCTCAAGTATATGTTGCCATTCACAAGCCACAAGAAGCGCTGCGCTACTTGCAAATGGCTGAAAATGTTGAGCCTTTTAACCGCGATTTATTTTATACTAAAGCTTCAATTTTTAGTCAATTAAGAAAATCTGAAAAAGCAATAGATAATTATAAAAAAGCGCTAGACTATGCAGATGATTTCGAAAAAGAAGACATTTTGTTGCAATTAGCTTTTGAATTCGAAAATTCCAATGATTATGAGCATGCGCTTATTCATTTAAAAGAAGTATTGGAGTTAAATCCCGAAAATGAAACGGCACTTTACGAAGTTGGTTTTTGCTACGACTTTTCAGGAAAAATTGAAGATGGCAAAACCTATTTTTCAGAATTCGTTGATCGATATCCATATTCCTACATCGCTTGGTATAACTTGGGAATTACCTTCAGTAAATTAGAACTCTACGAAAAAGCCATTTCTTGTTTTGATTTTGCTATTGCCATCAACGAAGACTTTCCTACCTCCTATTTTAATAAAGCTCACGCTCTCAGTCAACTTGAAAAGTATCAAGAAGCGATTGAATGCTATGAAGAAACCTTAAAATTTGAGGAAAATGATGCTTTGAGTTATTATTACATCGGTGAAAACCTCGAAAAATTAGAAGATTATTCAAAAGCAATTTACTATTATAAAGTAGCAATCGATTTAGATGAATTTCTTTCTGATGCTTGGTTAGGCGTTGCTTCTTGCTTTTTCGAATTAAATCAAGATTTAGACAGTTTGCACTATGTTCAAAAAGCATTGGATTGCGATGAAATGAATTCAAATGCATACTACATGCTTGGTGATGTGAATGTAGCTTTGGGACTCTACGAAAAAGCACTCTCTGCCTATGAAAAAGTATTAGAGTTGGAAGAAGATCATCCTGAAATACTCACCGATCTAGCAACAACTTGTTCGCATTTAGAACAATACGATACTGCAATGGAATATTTTGTACTTGGAGTGAAAACCCAGCCCGATAACGCCAAGTTATTATATAACTTTGTCGCGTTTCTTCTTAAAAAAGAAGATTTAATAAATGCCCTTTTTTACTTGGATATTGCACTTAAAAATCATTACGACCAACACAACGAACTATTTGATGTTTATGCAGATGCGATTTTTAATCCCCAAGTATTAGAGCTTTTAGCCTATTACAAAAAGTAACACATGAACTTTGAACTCCCTTTTCTCCCTGAAAGAACAATTTCTCCTAGAAATAACGGGTTAACCATGATGATGGACAAAGGATTGAGCTGGCGTCAGGCAGAAAATTTTGTCGACTCCTGCGCTCAATTTGCCGACATCGTAAAACTCGGTTTTGGAACCTCTTATTTAACCAATGATTTTCAACGAAAACTAGATATTTATCATGCAGCAGGCTTACGTTGCTACTTAGGTGGTACCTTATTCGAAGCATTTCTTATTCGGGGAATGTTTGATGATTACCGAAAATTGCTCGATAAGTATAAAATTGGAATGGCAGAGGTTTCTGATGGTTCTATTGTTTTAAACCACGAATTAAAATGCAAATACATTGCCGATTTAGCTAAAGACTTTACCGTTTTATCAGAAGTTGGCTCCAAAGAAGAAGGTATTTTAATCAGTCCGAATAAGTGGATTAATATGATGTCTGCCGAATTAGCTGCTGGTTCGTGGAAAGTTATTGCGGAAGCAAGAGAAAGTGGTACAGTTGGAATTTACCGTCCAAATGGAACCGCTCATGTTGCCTTGGTAAATAAAATCATCTCCAAAGTAACGATGGAAAATATTTTATGGGAAGCACCTTTAAAAGCACAGCAAGTTTGGTTCATCAAACAGTTTGGTGCAAATGTTAATTTGGGCAACATCGGTCATGAAGAAGTAATTCCATTAGAAACCCTCAGAATTGGATTAAGAGGAGACACTTTTCATGACTTTTTACCTGAAGAATTGTATAGAAAAGAATTGATATGAGTGTTATCCATTTAGTTCCAAAAGATTTTATAAATCAATTAGCTAGCTCGCCGAATCATGTGCTAATTGATGTAAGAGAAGATCACGAATACGAGGATTTCAACCTTGGTGGAATCAATATTCCAATGGGAGATTTATTGAGCCGAATAGATGAAGTAAAAGACTATCAAAACCTATTTCTTTGCTGTAAAAGTGGTAAACGCTCTCAAGCGATTGCTTTTCATCTTAAAAATAAAATGAAAGATAAAGCTGTTTATTCCCTAGACGGTGGATTGGAAGCATATCAAAAAACAATCAATGTCTCTGTTTAAGAAGTCCTCACTCATTATCGCTCTAAAAGGAATGGCGATGGGTGCTGCAGATATTGTTCCCGGAGTCTCCGGTGGAACAATTGCATTAATTACAGGTATTTACGAAGAATTTATCAATGCTCTGAAATCTTTTACTAGCGTATTTGGTGTTTTAAAAAGCGAAGGAATAAAAGCAGCCTGGAAACACATCAATGGCAATTTCTTACTCGCTCTGTTCACTGGAATAGTGATCAGTTTGCTTTCTTTAGTTCAATTTATCAAATACGCCTTAGTTGAGCATCCCATTTTATTATGGTCATTTTTCTTCGGTTTAATTGCAGCATCTTGCTATTTTGTTAGCAAAGAGGTTACAAAATGGACTATTTCCAACATTCTCGCATTAATAGTGGGTACAGTGCTTATTTACTTCATCACAACTGTAAGTCCCGCTGAAACAAGTACAGAATTATGGTTTGTATTTCTTTCGGGAATGATTGCCATTTGCGCAATGATTTTACCGGGAATTTCTGGAGCATTTATTTTGGTGCTATTTGGGAAATATGCCTACATTATTGAAGCTATCAGCAATTTCCAAATTGATGTTATTGCAACTTTCGGATTGGGTTGTATCGTTGGGCTTTTAAGTTTCAGTCATCTATTGTCATTAATGTTAAGAAAGTATTACAATTTTACCATCGCTATTTTGACAGGTTTTATGATTGGTTCATTGAATAAAATTTGGCCTTGGAAAAATACTTTAGAATGGGGATTAGATCGTCATGGAGAGCAAATTCCTGTTCACCAAGAAAATGTACTACCATCCGATTTAGCAGTTGGTGAAAGTCAATTATTTCTCTCAATAAGCTTTATGGTTTTGGGTCTTGCAATACTTATTGTGATGGAAAAATTAGCTCAACGAAAAACAACAGCTTAATGCGACGTTTCGGACTAATTGGCAAGCCTTTAACGCATTCATTTTCAAAAGAATTTTTTAGCAAAAAGTTTTTAACTCAGCAAATTTCTGATGCTGAATACGGCTTATTTCCACTAAAATCAATCGATGAACTTCCAGAACTTATTGAAACAAATCAAGCGCTAATTGGCTTAAATGTGACCATTCCATTTAAGGAGTCGGTGATTCCCTTTTTAGATGAGCTAGACCCTGTTGCAGCAGAAGTTGGAGCGGTTAATACCATAAAAATTACAAGAACAAAGGAAGGCGTTCACTTAAAAGGGTTTAATACCGATATGATTGGATTTAAAGAAGCTATTAAACCTTTTTTGGGAATTGAGCACAACCGCGCGTTGATTTTTGGAACTGGAGGAGCTGCGAAAGCTGTGGCTTACGTGTTAAAGCAATTCAATCTTTCTTATTTCTTTGTTAGTAGAACTATCCAAAATTCAAATACCATATCTTACAAGGAAATTGATGCAGAAGCAATTAAAAGCTTTCGTCTATTAATCAATACTACTCCGCTTGGAACTTTTCCAAATGTAGCAGATATGATTCCAATTTCTTTGGAGGGAATAAGTGAAAAACATTTAGTGATTGATTTGATTTACAACCCCTCTGAGACCAAGCTTCTAAGCTTAGCAAAACAAGAAAAAGCAAACACCCTTAATGGACTATCCATGTTGCAATTTCAAGCTGAAGCCTCATGGAGAATTTGGAATGAGAATTAGTCTACTCTTCTGCTTCCACGCCCACCAAGTGATAAGCACCAATTAGGAATTTCGCACTTGTATCTTGTTCAATCCCATCAAAATGTAAAAACTCACTTTCTTCAGAGAACTCACTTAAATCAACCTTTTTAAAATGATACACACTGTCTTTCAACTCCACTAATTTTAATAAAAAGTTTTCTTCATTCGTTTTTATAACAGCTGAATTTTTTACACCCCATTGCTCATCTTCTTTTAAGATAATGATCGCCTCAATAAACATTCCAACTGCAAAATGAGCTTCCACATCCTCTAAATGTCCGTGAATATTGGCAGTTCGGTTAATTTCATCTATGGTATTTCCAATTAAAAAAACATTGCCATTATAAGTTTCTCCAGATGTTTCAGGAAGCTTAAAGCGAATTTTTTGTCCAATTTCTAACTTCACTAAATCCTTTTCAAATACTTTTAATTCCAAATGCAAATGATCGGTATCGATAATTTCTAAAATTGGTTTCGCAGCATCAACATACGTTCCTTGATTCACATTTACTTTTGAAATAACACCACTAATAGGAGCATAAATTGCAACTCTAGAAATCACCTCTCCTTTTAAAACCCTTACCAAGTCAATGTTCAACATTCTCAATTTTTCTGTTAACCCACTCTTTTGAGCTTTCGCTTGCATGTATTCACTTTCCACTTGTTTCAATTGCTTCAAAGAGTTAATATTTTCTTTATTAAGGGTTTTTTGACGCTCATATTCAGATAGAAGGTAACTCTCCTTGGCTGATGCTTCCAAAAACTGCTGTTGCAAACTCACAAACTCAGGATTTTCAATAACAATTAATTCTTGTCCTTTTTTAACATGATCGCCGATTAAAAAGGGAGTTTTTCGAATAAATCCACCCATCATTGCACTAACTACAGCTCTATTTTCCGGTGGAACATCGATCATTCCAGTGCAAAATATCTTTGTTTCACGATTATATTTTTCGGGACTTATAAATCCCAAATCATTGCTTTCAAAAACGTTTTGCTGAATAAAAATATCCTCTTGATTCAGATTAAAACTTTCCGATGATTCCGTTTCCTGAATGTCAGATTGACAAGCAGTTGTAAAAACGAATGCTACAAAAATGGTATATAGTATATGTTGTTTCATGTTTTCTATAGTGTTAAATGATTGATTTGAATCACAACCTGGTTGTATGAATTTAAATTCTCTAGGTAGTTCAATTTAATTGATGTGGCATTCTCCAAACTTTGTATGTATTGAAAAAAGTCAATTTCCCCTTCTTGGTAACTTCGAGTCGCTGTTTTAATGATTTGTTCCGATAAAAGCTCCCCATTTCCTTCGTAATAAGTCAATGCTTCTCGAAACTTCTCCAACCTACTAATTAAAGAATTGTACTGGCTTCTCATTTGTAGTTTATAATCTCTAGCCCTTTCTGAAATGATGTTTTGCTCCAATTTAGCTGCTTTAATTTTAGAAGCTTGACCACCAAATAAGATGGGAATTTTTAACCCGATTTGATAACCAATTAATTGCTCATCTATGCCTGAATTAGTTCCTTGAAAATAATCCAAACTAATATCTGGCAATAATTGCTGTCGACTGAAACGAGTAGCCAACTCACTTCTTTTCAATTGATTTTCGTATAAATTTAAAACCGGACTTTCCTGAATGGATTCAATGTTGAGTTCAATTTTAGCTAATTCTACTGAAGCAAGTTCAAATACCTCGTCAGTCTGAACAATTGATTTCAAGCGTTCCATAGAAGTAATTATGTCTTGCTGTGCTTGTAAATAAGCCACACTCATCTGTTGCTGCTTTGATTCGGCAGTAATTTTTTCTAAATAATTGCTCTCCCCCAACTCATGCCTTCGTTTTGCAGCTTGAGAAAACTGCTTGTACAAACTATCTAAATAAGCATAAATGGTAGCTTTTTCCATTTCGTAAATCACTTGCTGGTAACTCGCTTGCAGTTCCTTTTCAATTTGTAGTTTTTTCACTTCAAAAAAACCTGTTTGAACTTGTAATTCAGCTTCTTTTAGTTTTTTATCGGCAAAATAAACCGTTGGAAAAAGAAAGTCTTGTTGAATACCAAATTTGTAGTTAGGTTGATTATTAAAAGCAAGATCATTTTCATCATAGCTGTAATAAATGGAGCTTTTATTAAAATCAAATGCACTTTTTATCAACGCCTTTGACTGATCCACTTGGTAAGAAGCTGCTTTTAAAACAGCGTTGTTTTCATAAGCTAGATTTCTCAACTCTTCGTAAGATTTAATTTCTTGAGCACTCAACCCTGAAGAACTAATCATTAATAATAAAAAGAGAATAGAAACAAACTTGCCTTTTCCAATGCTTGATGAATTTGAAGTAGAAGAATTGAACATACTATACAAAACAGGTAAAACTAACAAGGTGAGTAATGTAGCAGAAATTAAGCCCCCAATAACCACGGTTGCAAGTGGTCGTTGAACTTCTGCGCCCACATTTTCAGAAATGGCCATAGGGAGAAAACCCAAAGCTGCTGCAGATGCGGTTAACAATACCGCCCTTAATCGATCTTTGGCTCCGTTAACAATCAATTGATCACCTGAAATACTACTTGTTCTATTAAGTTCTTTAAAATGTTCAATAAGTACAATTCCATTCAACACAGCAATTCCAAATAGTGCAATAAACCCTACTCCAGCTGATATACTAAAAGGTAAATCCCTTAAGTAAAGTAAAATAACTCCTCCCACCGCTGAAAGTGGAATAGCAGAATAAATCAGCAAAGCATCTCTAAAGGATTTAAAAGCAAAATACAAGAGAATAAAAATTAATATCAGCGCGACAGGAACAGCAATTGTTAACCTCGCTTTCGCCGATTGGAGATTTTCAAACTGTCCACCATAAGTAATGGAATAACCATAAGGAAGTTCAAGTTTTTTATCGAGGATCAAACGAACATCATCTACCACCGATTGTAAATCTCTTTCTCGCACATTAATTCCAACCACAATTCTTCTTTTGGTATCGTCTCTAGAGATTTTAGCTGCTCCTTTTTGAATTTTAATTTCGGCCAATTCCATTAAAGGGATTTTTCCTCCATTTGGTAAATCAATGTAGAAGTTTCGCAAGTCATCAATTCCCTGTCTCCCCGACTCCTCCATGCGAACAACTAAATCGAAACGCTTCTCACCTTCAAAAACATTCCCCACTATTTTACCGGCAAAGGCCATGCTCATCACTTCATTCAAATCGGCAATATTCAATCCATAGCGCGCAATTTTTTCACGTTGGTAATTCACCGTCATCTGTGGCAAACCAACTGTTTTCTCCACAACAATATCAGCAGCCCCTTCAACTCCTTCAATCAAACTTTTAATTTCATTAGCTTTTTGAGCTAAAATCTCAAGATCTTCTCCAAAAAGTTTGATGGCAACATCTGCCCTCACACCAGTAATCAATTCATTAAAACGCATTTCAATGGGTTGAGTAAACTCTAACTCAATGCCCAAAATGGCTAATTTTTCTTTGAATAATTCAGCCAATTCATCTTTAGAACTAGCAGAGGTCCAAGAATCTTTATCATTTAGTGTTATCATTACATCACTTTCTTCCATAGACATTGGGTCGGTGGGAACTTCAGCTGCACCAATTCTTGTTACTACTTGTTTTACTTCAGGGAAATTATCAATTAAAATCTGCTCAATTTTAGTTGTCATTTTAATGGTCTCTTCCAATGAAGTTCCTGTCTTTAAAACAGGTTGAATCACAAAATCACCTTCATCTAACGTTGGTACAAACTCTCCTCCCATTCGATTGAATAATCCTACTGCACCAATTAAAAGTATAATCGAAGCTGTTAGTACTATTTTCTTATGCTTTAGTGCCCACCAAATTGCAGGTTCATAAATTCGATTTAAAAAGGACATGATTCGGTGTGAACTGTTCCGTTTATTTTCTTTTGTTGATTTTAAAAAAATTGAAGCAGCAACAGGTACATAAGTTAAACAGAGTAACATTGCACCAATCAATGCAAAACTAAAGGTAAGCGCCATGGGTTGAAACATTTTACCTTCAACTCCTTGCAATGAAAAAATAGGAATGAAAACTATAAGGATTATCAACTGACCAAAAATAGCTGAATTCATCATTTTAGATGACGCGTTTTCGCTTATGGTTTCCTTCAATTTCAATTGCTCAGTCTTTGACAGATTCTTAAAATCCTTATTTCTAATTGTTAATTGAAAGGCTACATATTCAACTATAATCACTGCACCATCAATGATAATTCCAAAATCAATGGCTCCCAAGCTCATTAAATTGGCATCCACTCCAAAAAGATACATCATTGAAAGTGCAAATAGTAAAGAAAGTGGAATGATTGATGCTACAAGTAGTCCTGAACGAAGATTTCCCAGTAATAAAACCACAATAAAAATTACAATCAAGCAACCTAAAATCAAGTTTTCACTAATAGTAAATGTTGTTTTGGAAATTAATTCACTTCTATCTAAAAAGCCATTGATAATTATTCCCTCAGGTAGGTTTTTTGATATCTCTTCAATCCGATGTTTTACATCTTCTATGACATTCTTAGAATTTGCTCCCTTTAACATCATTACTTGTCCCAACACTTTTTCACCTTCAGCATTTGCAGTGATTGCCCCAAAGCGATTGGCATGTCCAAAACCAACACTTGCAATGTCTTTTATATAAATCGGAATACCATCTCTGTTTTCTACAACAACTTGCTCCAGCTCTTCCAAAGAACTGATCAGTCCTTCGCCGCGAATAAAGTAAGTCTCTTTCCCTTTTTCAATGTAAGCACCACCTGAAACGCTGTTGTTTTTTTCAATTGCCGTAAAAACATCCGAAACTCGAATGTTCATGGCATTTAACTTAGCAGAATTGAGTGCCACTTCATACTGTTTTAAATAGCCTCCCCAAGTGTTTATTTCCACTACACCAGGAATTCCTGAAAGTTGTCTTCGAACAATCCAGTCTTGAATAGTTCTCAAATCCATCACCGAATACTGTCCTTTGTAATCTTCCTCTACATCTAAAATGTATTGATAGATTTCTCCTAAACCAGTGGTGATTGGTCCCATTTCGGGTGTTCCAAAGTTCTTAGGAATTTTCTCAGATGCTTCTTTAATTTTTTCAGCAATTAATTGACGAGGTAAAAAATTGCCCATCGATTCTTCAAAAACAATGGTGACAACGGAAAGTCCAAACTTAGAGACTGATCGAATTTCCTTAACTCCTGGCAAATTCGCCATTTCCAACTCAATCGGATAAGTTATAAATTGCTCAATATCTTGGGTTGAAAGATTTTGAGAAGTGGTAATAACTTGAACTTGATTATTGGTAATATCAGGAACTGCCCCAATTGATAATTGTGACGTTGAATAAATTCCAAAACCTATAATAAACAAAGTGATTAACAGAACAATAAATTTGTTCCGAATACTAAAACGAATAATTGATGCTAACATAATTCAACTTCATATAATTTTTAATTAATGAAAATTTCTTTCTCGGTGAGAAAGAAGATTGAATTGAGTTATACTCTATCCAATCGAATTATGAATACTGTGGTGGTTGGAAAAAATCTTCGACTGTAACGAACCGATACAAGTCTGAATAGAAAAAATCTCTGCTAAAATTTTCTTCTAATTCAAAATTTACAGCTTCTGGCTCGTTAGGTAGAATAACAAAAACAGTTATTCCTGAACAAATTTGTTCGGAAAAGGGAAGTTTTTTGTGTTCTTGGTGATTTGCTTTTTGCTCGTGCTCCTCTTTCTCTTCTCCGTAGTGTTTAACGAAGAATGCAAACCAATCATCGCCATATTCTTGGGCGTGAAAATTTGCATGTTCCATCAAATCTCCTAGCCTAATAACATCAACAACGTGTATATTAATGCTTTGGAAAAATAGAATAATTGAAACAAAGAGTGTACCTAGTCGGAACATGTTTCAAATGTAAGCAAGAAAATTAAAATTAATTGAGATTAAATCTTTTTTACTTTCACAGCGTTCATTCCTTTCTGTCCGCGTTCTAGTTCAAAGCTCACTTTGTCGCCTTCAGCAACTTCTTCCATCAAACCATGAACGTGTACAAAATAACTTTCTTGGTTTTTCAAGTCTTTGATAAATCCATATCCTTTCGAGTCGTTAAAAAAGCTTACTTTGCCTTCGTGTACCGCATCTTCAGCTTCTTCTTCTCTTTTAGGAACACCTAATTGAATGTCTTCTGCTTTTACTTTTACCTTCTTTCTAAGCTCATCTGGTGGCGTGTCGGTAAGGTTACCGTTTTCATCCACATAAGCAATCATATTGTCCAGTCCACCACCTTCAGAGTTGGCTTTGCGCTCTTCCTTTTTTTTGAGTTTGTCTTCTTTTTTCTTCTGTCTTTTCTTTTCTTTTTCTTTTTTACTGAAGGTTTCTTGCGATCTGGCCATATATTATTTAAAAGGTTTTTTTAATTTACAAATTGTTTTTATAGTGCTGATTAATAACGTTTTCTGTCGGATCTTCCTTTTCCTCCGCGATCTCTTCCGCCTCTGCCTCTATCTCCACCTTGAGATTTTCCTCTTGGAGAAAATTTTCCACCGCCTTTTCTACGTTGACTTCCGCCACCACCACGTTGGTCGTTTCGGTTATTTTCAATATTCACTCGAATTTCATGTCCGCTTTCAGTTTCCAATCCAACGAATTTTTCACTGAAACCTTCGACATACTTTCTATCCAAGTTAAAAAATGTTCGCTTGTCTTGAACAGCTAAATCACTGATGTATTTTTTATTTACTTCACCAACTTCACTAACAAACTGAGAAAGGTCTTTCTCGCTCAATCCATCGTTTTTACCTAAGTTGATAAAATAGCGCTGTGGTCCGTTTACATTGTCTCTTTCTCTTCCTGAACCTTTAGCTGATGCAGATACATTTAAATTTCCTCCAGAAGCTGAATCAATTTGTTTCAACTCTTTAGAAAGCAAACGCATCAATAAATCTTCTTTTGTAATTGCTTCAAAATGTCCTTTCAAGGCATGCAAAGCTTCTTCAGCTCCTTTTTCAACCGGCATGCTCAAAATTTGCTTGGTCCAACTCAATAAACGAACATCTTTCATTTCTGAAACACTAGGAACTTCAATTGGTTCGAAAGTCACTTTTAAGTGTCTTTCCAATTCACTAATTCTTCTTCCTTCTCTTGAATTGATAAAAGCGATTGAAACACCTTTTTTACCTGCTCTACCTGTTCTTCCACTTCTGTGAGTATAAGCCTCTAATTGATCTGGTAATTTATGGTGTAAAACATGAGAAAGTTCACTTACATCAATTCCACGAGCGGCAACATCTGTAGCGATTAGTAATTGCATGTTTTTAGCTTTAAACCTTCGCATGGCAGCATCTCTTTGTGCTTGAGATAAATCTCCATGTAATGCTTCAACTTCATATCCTTGTTGACCCAACTCATCAGCAATTTCTTGAGTTTCTCGCTTTGTTCTACAAAACAAAATCCCTTTCATATCAGGTTGCATGTCCAAAAATCGGCGCATTGCAGCCAATTTATCATTTGTGCGAGTGATAATATACTGGTGTGTAATGTCAACATTACTTTTTTGATCGGTATTCACAGAAACCTCTTGTGGGTTTTCCATGTATTTTTTGACAATTTTTCGAATTTCATTCGGCATGGTAGCAGAAAACAACCAAGTTGAATGCTCTACTTTAATGTTTGATAAAATATCATCAATGTCTTCTTTGAAACCCATGTTCAGCATTTCGTCTGCTTCATCTAGGACAACGTATCTAACTTGATCTAATTTAATTGCTTTTCTGCGAATTAAATCCAACAACCTTCCGGGAGTTGCAACTACAATTTGAGTTGGACGTTTTAATGCTTTGATTTGATTAGTAATGGCCGCTCCACCGTAAACTACCTCAACATTCAAAGATTTATAATTCGAAGATAATTCAATAATTTGTTTCGCAGTTTGTTGACCCAACTCTCTAGTTGGTGCCATAATTAATGCCTGTGTTGCATTGTTATTACTATCTACTAGGTCAATTAGCGGCAAACCAAAGGCTGCTGTTTTTCCAGTACCAGTTTGCGCAAGCCCGATAAAATCGCTTCGGTCTTTACTTAATAATAGTGGAATAGATTTTTCTTGGATTGGGGTTGGTTTGGTAAAACCAATTTGTTCTAATACTTTCAGAAGGTTTTCTGAAAGTCCTAAGTCTTTGAAGGTATTCAATAAATGATTGTTATAATGAATTGCAAAAGTACCTAAAGCAAATGGATTTATGGGTATGAAGCTGGAATTATAAAAAAACAAGGCTCTTTCAGAGCATTTTCAGCCTTTTAATGCATTGCTTCATGTTCGATTCTCTAGTAAAGTTTATTGAAGTTGTTCTGATTCAAACCAAATTATGTGAACTTTTCGTCATTTTCTGTGCGAAATCTATCGAATTTCTTTAAATTTTGATAAATATACACTATTTGTGAAAATATATTAGATGTGGAAGTATCTACATGTATATGAAAATAAAAATAATTCATTTGAGAACCGCCTAGGCAGGTTTTTGGTTCGTTCTTTTAGAGAAGCAAAAAAATGAACATAAGTCATAATTTTGTTTTCCTTAATTTCTTTTTGTGTGGTACAAAAAGAAACAAAAAACCCACGGCATTACAAAATTTCAAGAAAATCTACGCAGCCACCAACCACAGCTAAAAAAAACTCTTCCCGATTAAAATCGTGAATCAAACAGTTTTTTAGCTAATACCCGCCCTACCTGCTTGATTTTTACAAAATTTTCTATAAGCCGACCATTGCGTTTCATTGAAAACATTTTTGTTCCGTTTCATAAAATGGTTTCCTAATTTTCTATCTAAAAAATATTATGAAAATGAATAAATGGCCTTTAAAAAATTTGATTTCTAATCGAAGCGAAGCCGAAGGGTTGGAGAAGCAAAAAAATGAACCTATAAAATACAATTTTCAAACAAGCCAATGGATTAATTGATAGATTTAAAATAAACTTTTTACTGCTAAACTAAAACCATCACTATTAAACCAGTTTTGCCTGTTCGCCTCCTCCACTATTCTAGCTATTCGGTGTTTAAATGATTCTTGTAGAAATTGATTCTCAATATACACAAGCGCATGCCTAAAAGATTTGAGCATGCTTCTGTAAAATGCATCAGACTTTACAGGTGTCTCAGCACAAAAGGTTTGAGCAATTTCTAGATTAAACAACATTAAGTCGGCTATTCTTTCAGGGTCTGCTTCTAAGTTTATGAGTTGAGTAATTTCCTTTTGAGCAACTGAAACTCGTTTTTTGGGTTTTCGCTTTCCCTCTGGGAAGTACTCTTTTCCAATTTTGCTTTTTGAAAGCTCAAAGCGCTTGACCTCATTTGGATTGAATGAAAAGTCATAAAACTCCTTCACCGATTTAAAACGCTGGTACAAATCTAGCACCTGACTCTCTAGTTCTTTGCGTTTTAATTCTTTAAGGAATTGTTCTAATTGACGTTTACTCATAGTACAAAAATTAGCATTTAATTACGAATTGGTGAATTAAGAATTACCAATTACTAATCTGTTAATTATGAATCTGTTAATTATGAATCTGTGAATTAAGAATCAAAAATTAAGAATGTTAGTCACTAGACTTCGTGAATACAGTGACGAGTAATTTATTAGCTTTAAAACTTTGTGCACTTGGCGAAATCCTTTGTGTACATTGCGGTTAATCAACACAGCTTTAAGTTAAATCCTATCCAGAGGAAGTTGTAAGTACTTAAAAAAGAAGTCTCTTGTTAAAATTAAAAAAGTTGATTTTCATTCAACTTAACTTAAGGCATTTTATAAATCTGCTTTTCTTGAAATCGCTTATTGTCTCAACTAGTTTCTTCTGTTTAAAAAAGTAAAAGAAAAGCCTTACCCAATAAACGCAATTGCTTTCTCATTGAATAAATCAGCTTGTTCAATATTTACTACGTGGCCGCAGTTGGGAATAATGGCTAATTGAGAATTTTTGTGGAGTTGAGTGATTTTTTGGATGCTTGGTAAAAACATGTGGTCTTGCTCTCCCATTATGTAAAGCGTTGGCAAGGCTACTTCTGTTCCACGAAAAAACTTGAGCAGTGGATTAACTTCTGCAACCAATGAAAACCATTTCTTAAATTCATATTGATCGAGTTTCTTGGCTTCATTTACAAAAATTGAACGAGAATGTCGGTGATTCTTACGAGGCAAAATTACAAACGCAAAAAACCGATAAAGCAGCATATAAGGCAACACCGACTTAAAAGTATCGCCTAAACGCATCAGCAACTGACCTCTGAAATTCATTTTCATAATTGCACCACCCAACACCATGCTTTTCACTTTGTCGGGAAAACGTTCTGCAATTTCTCGAATAATAATGGTACCCAAAGAAATCCCGATAAAATGAGTTGATTGAATTTTTAAGTGATTCAAGACTTCAACCACATCATCACTTACAACCTTAAAACTATAAGATTTAATTTTTTCAATGAATGACTTTTTAGATTTTCCATGACCTCTTAAGTCAATTAAAACCAGGTTGTACTTTTCCTTAAAAGCTCTAATTTGCTTGAACCAAATAGAACTGCTCCCTCCTGCTCCATGGATAAAAGTAACGTATTCTTGAGAAGTTTTATGCTTGTAAAGCCGATAGTATAACATAATTCAGAAACACCCTTAAAGGCTTATTGTTGAAATCAAAAATTACTGCAAAGTTATCCATTCAGTTTAATAAATAACTGAAGTAAATTCAAAAGAAGTAGTAATTAATAAGACTTAAGGAATTAAATTTTTTTATGTTAGTTATATAAACTATCTTACGAGTTCTTTAACTTTAAAAACAAACTCATGGAAAATACCAATCAACCAAACGAAAGAGATCGATTAGCTCACTTATTAACGATGGGTGTGATTGCAGGACTTATTGCTTCTGCGGTTAATATCTGCTACATGTTTTTTTATGAAGGTATAACTGGCTATAGCATGAATGAGTATATAAATGTACTTTCCGTTTCTATTGCGACTTTTATTCCGGCAATCTTTGTTGCTCTGATTTATTTTAGCTTAAGAAGGGTAATGAAATACCAATCTGCATTGAATGTTTTTCTGTTTATTGTAATTTTCTTTTCGCTTTTAAGTTTTATCGGCCCTTTGAGCAATCACTTACCAAATGGAGATGAAATGCCACCCGAATTTACAGGGTTGACGATTCCAATGCACATTCTAGCACCAGTAATATATATTACAATGATTGTGAGATCTGTTTCTGTTAAAGAATAGTTTTATTTAGCCTTTGGCAACATATTCTTTGCGAATCGCGCCATTTAACCTTCTAGTATAATCTTCTTCAAGCCAAACAAGGTAATTTTTGGTTGTTTTAATGGTGCAATACGTGTAGTGCTTTATACGGTCTTGAATATCATCTTTCAATAATTTAGCTAAATCCAATGCATCCCACATATCATCAGCGTTTTCAAGACACATTCTTACATGCTGATCAATCGATTTTTGAATCACTGTTTTAGAATGCTCTCCAAAACGCATGGCTTTGTCGTATTCCTTCTTCACATTAAATTCAATGTCATCAGATTTTGAGAATTTCTTTTTAAGTGCATCGGGCATTTGATAAATAAACTGCCTTTCGATGATTTCATCAGACTTTAAATCATCATAATACTGATGCGGTGCTTGAAAAATATGGTACCAATCTACCGGAGAATCCCACAAACCAAAACGGTGCAAATTATTTCCCAAATCAATAACAGTAAAGTGTTTTTTATTGGGCAATACACGTGAACCTCTTCCAATCATCTGATGGTACAAAGCCAATGAACGGGTTGCACGGTTCAAAATAATGGTTTCAACTGTTGGTTCATCAAAGCCGGTTGTCAAAATTCCAACTGAAGTTAAAATGGCATCTGGTGTATTTTTAAACCAAGTCAAGATTTCTCTTCGTTCTTGCTCCCCTACATGGTGATCTAAATGACGAATATCATAACCCGCAGCTTTAAAAGTGTCATAAACTCCAAAAGAAGTTGCAATACCATTATTAAAAATCAAGGTTTTCTTAAACAATGATTTCTCTTCGTAGGCACGCAAGAGTTTTTCTTGCATCATGAAGTTACCATAAAGCTGCTCAGAAGATTTAACGGTATAGTCACCATTAATACCAATTTTCAAACTATCTAGCTGAACATTGTAACTGTAGGTGGTGGCTTTTGACAAATAACCCATCTGCACAAGATTAGAAATAGACTCGCCTATCACTAATTCTTGGTAGTTTTCATTCATTGGCAACTTAATGCTAGAACTCAAAGGCGTGGCAGTTACTCCTAAAATATTGACCTCGTCAAAATACTTAAACAACTTTCTAAAACTGTTGTAATGCGCTTCATCAATAATAACTAAGCCTAAATTATTCAGCGTAATTTTTTCGTCCTGCAAGCGATTGTTGAGTGTTTCCACCATGGCAACAAAGCAGGTGTATTCATTTCCGTCTTCAACAGATTTTACTTGGCTGTTGATGATTTTTGTATTCACTCCAAACTCTGTCAGCATTTCCGAAGTTTGCTTACAAAGCTCAATTCTGTGAGTGAGAATTAGTACTTTTTTGTTGGTAGTTTTAATGTATCTTCTCGCTATTTCAGAAAAAATAACTGTTTTTCCACCTCCCGTAGGTAATTGAAAAAGAACATTGTGATTATCCTTTAAATCATTGAGTTTATCTGATATTCTTTGTATGGCTTCTTCTTGAAAAGGATATAAATCTTTACCTTCATCGCCTTCTTCTACTTCTGTGAGGTCAATCGTCTTTGAATCGTTCATAGCTAGTTGCAAAAGTAGTCACTTTCTTAAGTATTTCATAAGTTTATAAGAGATACCAACAATTTTACTTTTGTTTGAAGAGTACAAAGCCTTGTATTCAAATACTTAATGTGCTTTCTTAATTATTATTAACTCAAAAATTAATACATTTGGAGAAACCAATAATTCCAAACCCGATGAGATTCTTAATCAGCCTATTTTTAGTTTTCATAGTTGGAAGTCCAATTTCTATTGCCAAAGACACTTCAACAAACAAATCAGAAGTAAAACAAATTCTGAGTACAATTAATAAATATTGGAAAGATCAATCAATTCAAAAACAATTAGATTACAAGCATCTAAAGCACTTAAATGAAAATGAACTCATTCAACTTCACCTCCAACTTGTGGTTGAAAAATTGATTACATCACCCAATCCTCTTCTATCCGAAAAACAAATGCATAATCGTTTGAGAGGACTCAATAAGCTTCAATGTTATTTAGAAACAGGTATTTTTCCGATTAACACGAAACATGCTTATAGAATTCCCTATTTTATTGATGATTTCGGAACTGCTTGCGCTGTTGGACACATGATTATTGAAAGTGGAGAAAAAGCACTTGCTCAAAAAATAGCAAGTGAAAATAACTACAAGTATTTGGAGGAAATGGATTATCCTGAAATGCTTGCTTGGGCTAATGAAAATGGTTTTACTTTGGAAGAGTTAAAATGGATTCAACCTGCCTACCAGCCTCAATGTCCTTTGGGAACCTACAGACATCCTAAGTGCCACAATGATAATGGCTGCATAAACCCTGATTTTAGAGCTGATAGTTTAATCCCACCTTACCAAACACTTGTGGAGTATAACGATGGACTAAATGGCTGGGTAACCGACACGAACGGATCTTTTCTTCAATTTTTTGGAGCTAGACCCGGAGATCACCGAATAACTGTTACGGATTCTTTAAATCAAACACGCGTTTATTTATATACCATCAACAATCCAGCTGAAATTATTATCAACTACACCATTAGCCCTCCTAGCGATTCTGTTACTTGCAATGCAGAAGTCAACTTTCAAATATACAATGCTGCTTCACCAATTACATATCAACTATATAGCCCAAGTTTACAGATATTTAGCACCAACAATAATGGGAGCTTTGATAGTTTATGTGCAGGCGATTACACCATTGTAGTAAGAGATTCGAATTATTGTCAAGTTGGAGATGTATTCTCTATAGATCTTCTTACCTCTTTAGAAAGTCAATCAATCAAAGAAATAAAAACCTATCCAAACCCATTTAACAATCTATTATTTATTGAAACAAGTTCTAAAAGTCCGATTGATTATAGAATTTACGATATCAGCGGAAAACTGATTGAATCAAACCAACAACTTAACTCTAATCAAATTTCAACCGAGCATTTATCAAAAGGAATTTATTTCTTTGATTTTACACTTGATGAAAAACGCTATAGAAGAAAAATGATAAAGTCTAATTAGCACTTCAATTCGTTAATTTTGTGCCCAATTTTTAGAGTACATGAAGTTAGCAGAAGAAATAGAAAAGAGAAAAACATTCGGAATTATCAGTCACCCTGATGCTGGAAAAACAACCTTAACTGAAAAGTTACTCCTTTTTGGGGGCGCTATTCAAACTGCGGGTGCTGTTAAGAACAATAAAATTAAAAAGTCTGCTACATCGGATTTCATGGAAATTGAAAAGCAGCGTGGTATTTCTGTTGCTACTTCGGTGATGGGGTTTGAATACCACAACCATCTAATCAATTTACTAGACACCCCTGGTCACAAAGACTTTGCTGAAGATACTTACCGCACACTTACTGCTGTCGATAGTGTTATTTTGGTGATCGATTGTGTGAAAGGTGTTGAGGCACAAACTGAAAAGCTGATGGAAGTTTGCAGAATGCGCGATACTCCTGTAATTGTTTTCATCAACAAACTCGATCTAGAAGGACGTGACCCTTTTGAGCTTTTGGACGAATTGGAAGAAAAACTGAGCATTAAAGTTCGTCCTTTATCTTGGCCAATCGGAATCGGTCGCACCTTCAAAGGAGTGTACAATCTAGAACAGAAAAAAGTAAACCTTTACGAAGCATCAAAAACAAAAATAGCCGACGATTTTATCTCTATTTCAGATATAAATGATCCAAAGCTTGACGATTTGGTTGGCAGAGAAGCAAATCAACTAAGAGAAGATGTGGAGTTAATTGAAGGAGTTTACGATGACTTTGACGAATCTGCTTACCTCAGAGGCGAATTAGCTCCAGTATTTTTTGGCTCTGCTGTCAATAATTTTGGAATTCAAGAAATGTTAGACCGTTTTGTCTCCATTGCTCCTACTCCAAAAGGTCGTGATACCGATCAAGGTGAAATAGAGCCCAACCACAAAAAGTTTAGCGGTTTTATTTTTAAAATTCACGCCAACCTAGATCCGAACCATCGAGATAGAATTGCATTTTTAAGAGTTTGTAGTGGAAAGTTTGAACGCAATAAATTCTTTCACCATGTGCGATTAGACAAAAACCTTCGATTCAGCAATCCAACCAGTTTTATGGCCAAAGAAAAAAGTCTTATCGACGAAGCATTTCCAGGGGATGTAATCGGATTGTACGATACTGGAAATTTTAAAATTGGAGACACACTAACAGAAGGAGAAAAGTTCAACTTTATTGGAATACCGAGTTTTTCACCAGAAATATTTAAGGAGGTAATAAATAACGATCCAATGAAAACCAAGCAGTTGGAAAAAGGAATTAACCAATTGACTGAAGAAGGTGTTGCGCAGCTTTTTACTGCTAGAATGGGCAATAAGAAATACATTGGAACTGTTGGGGAACTTCAGTTTGAAGTGATTCAATATCGACTGCAACACGAATACAATGCAAGTTGTAATTTCCAACCTTTAAATTTCTACAAGGCTTGTTGGTTCACATCGGATAACAAAGAAATGCTCGATGAATTTATACGCTTAAAATCAAATTACATTGTTTGGGATCGCTACAAAAACTTGGTTTTCTTAGCTCAAACTCCTGGAGTGCTTCAAATCACTAAAGACAATTATCCAGACATTGAGTTCCACTTTACTTCTGAATTCAAAAAAGCCAAAACAGTTTAAATTTAATCAGCTAAAATTTCTTTCATTTTAAGCTGATAAGTTTCCATGGCTTGCATGTCGTTGTGAGTGGCATGCTCAACGCTGATAAAGGTTAAAAGCTGATTTAATCCGTCAAGTTTTGCTCCTAAGTAAAAAGGCACTTTTCGATCGTCTGTTCCATGAAAAATAAAAATTGGCACTTCAATCTTTGGCAACAATCGATTGATTCTAAATCGGTATTTACTAATCAAGCTAGCAGGCAAATAGGCCTTGTGATAATTCACCAATTCAAGAAAATTGAAATAGGGAGCCTCTAAAATCAATAACTTACAAGCACTATTGCTTGCAAGCTTTGTTGCGATACCAGTACCAATCGAAAATCCATAAATAACCACCCTCTCTGGAGGATATTCATTCAAAAGTTCTTCGTACAGTTTATTGGCATCAGCATGCAATTGTTTTTCACTCGAAATTTTTCCTCCACTTTTACCAAAACCTCTGTAATCATACATAAAAACATCATAGCCTAGTTGATTAAAAAATGCTGCAAAATCGCCCCAATACCTCAAATTATCGGCATTTCCATGAATATAGAATATCAACCCTTTGGAGTTTGGTACTTTAAAAAGTAAGGAGTTTAAAAAAACACCTTTATCAACTTCATAATTTCGCTCTTCAAAATCACCTTTGAAGGGATATGGATAGTTTTTGGGTAAGCGAATTGGAGAAAAAATTAAACGCTCTTGAATAAAGTAAAAGGTAAATAAAATGCCAATCAATAGACCGATCAAAATTATTATACTTACCGTTATCCAAAATAAAATCTCCATTTGTGAAAAATACGAGAATATTAAACACTATACAGCTATAAATGTTAAATTTATGTTAGTCTTGCTTTAACAAGCATTAACAGCAGCTTAATTGTTGAATCAGGTATCTTTGGACTTAAAATTAATTTTGATTATGAAATTATTACTATCCATTCTTTTATTTTCATTTTCGGTTCAATTAACTGCCCAAAAGAACCAATACGAACTAACAATTGAAGTACCCGGAATCAAAGATTCAGTGGGATACTTAGCCTATTATCACGGTAAAGGACAATATTATAGAGACACTGCTAAGGTGGGAAAAAATGGAAAAATAGTTTTCACTTCTACCACGGATAGTTTAGAGCATGGAATGTATTCTTTTGTATTGGGCAACATGAAAATTTTCGATTTTATTGTCGACGGACAAAAATTTAGTCTCAAAACGGATACTGCTGAAGTTGTAACTAAAATGGTGGTTAAAGGAAGTCCTGAGAATAAAATTTTCTATGAGTACATGTCCTTTCTAGGTGTTCGTCAAGATGAGCTTAAAAAGCTCTCAAAGGAACTACAAAACGCAAATGATTCAAAAAAACTAAAAATTGAAGCAAGACAAAAAGAATTAGATGAAGAAGTAAAAGCATATATCAAACTATTGCATGAAAATCATTCTGGAACTTTAACAAGTAATTTCATTAAAGCATTGTCGGTGCCTCAAGTTCCTGAACCACCAAAAAACGAAGATGGAAGCATTGATAGTTCATTCAGTTTTCGCTATTATAAAAACCATTTTTTCGATGATTTAGATTTCACTGATCAACGCTTGCTTAGAACTTCTGTGTATCATGAAAAAATAATGACTTACCTTAATAAATTGACCTATCAAATTCCTGATTCAATCATAAAATCTGTGGATGTTGTTCTTAAGAATGCCATAAAAAACGATGAACTTTTTAAATACACCTTGAACAACCTAACCTCAAAATATGAGCGCTCAGAACAAATGGGAATAGATGCTGTTTTTGTTCATTTAGCTAAAAACTACTACATGAAAGGCATGGCTGACGAATGGTTTAGCAAGGAACAACTAAAAAAACTCTCTGAACGCGCAAATGCACTAGAACCTTTATTAATTGGTAAAAAAGCGCCCAATATTGTTGTAAAAGACACTGCTCAAAAGAAATTTCTACAATTATATGAAGTTGAATCACCTTTTACCATCGTTTACATTTGGTCGCCTGACTGCGGACATTGTAAAATTTCTACCCCTGAGCTTAAAAAAGTGTACGATGAATATAAATCTAAAGGAGTTGAGGTTTTTGGAGTAAACAATGAATTTGAAAACAAAGATTGGATTAAGTTCATCAACAAACATCAACTCGATTGGATTAATGGATCTGATGGTGGTGACTACAGAAGTAATTTTAGAACCTTGTACGATGTGTATAGTACTCCACAAACCTATGTTTTAGATAAGGACAAGAAAATTATCGCCAAAAAAATTCCAATTGAATCCTTGGGCAATGTGCTCGATTTTTATATCAAACAAGCAGAAAAAGACAAACTAAAAGCAATCGATGAAAAGTAAACTATCTATTATTGTTCCCGCACTTTTGTTGTGTGGCGGAATATTCGTTGCTTACCAATTTATAAAAGACAATAGAAAACTGCCTGTTTACGCTCCCTCTCAAATCAATCCAGATTTAGTTGATGCCGAAAAGCAAAAAGTGACTAAAAATCACCGAATTGCTGATTTCTCTTTGACTAATCAAGATGGCGAAACGTTTAATTCTAAAAACTTAGAAGGTAAGTTTTATGTTACCGATTTTTTCTTTACCACCTGCCCTACCATTTGTCCTGATATGAGTAGTCAATTGCAACGAGTTCAGAAGAAGTACTCGAATTTAGACGATTTTTTAATTATTTCGCACACTGTTCAACCTGAAATCGATTCACCAGAAGTGCTAAAAGAATACGCTGAACTTTATGAAGCGGATACGAAAAGATGGATTTTCTTAACGGGTGACAAAAAAACCATTTATGATTTGGCAAGAAAGTCTTATTTTGCAGCGGTAACAGAAGGAGATGGTGGTGTTGACGATTTTATCCATACCGAAAATTTTGTATTAGTCGATAAAGAAAAACGAATTCGTGGATTTTATGATGGAACATCAGCAAAATCTGTTGACCAATTAATCGTTGATATTGAAATTTTAGCTCAGGAATATGAGTAAAAAGCTTGGCTTCATTATTTTAATTTCAATCAGTATTTCAGCTTGCAATCCTTATAAGGGATTTACAGGTGTTACACCAAAAGGTATGAAAAAAAGTACTTTGCCAAGTCAAGAAGTACGAAATGATTATAAAAAGTCTGAAAAGAAAATGAAACGCCAATATAAAAGAGAGATGAAAAGACGCACCAAGAAGATGGGATCTACTCCTCAATAAAGGGATTTCATTATTAAACATTACATCTCATACTTTATTTAGCTAGCCCGATTATTTTATTAATTTTGACCCTCTTTAAAGAAGAATAAAATATGTCCATTAACAAAATTGAAGAATTACTAGGAGCAGATAAAGATCAGCTTCTTTCACATCAGTGTAAAACAATTGATAAAAGTTTATTACACCTTCCGGGTGCTGATTTTGTCGATCGTTGTTTTGGAAGTAGTAATAGAAGCCCTCAAGTACTTAAAAGTTTACAAGCTTTATACAGTCATGGAAGATTAGGCAATACAGGCTACCTTTCTATTCTACCTGTAGATCAAGGTATTGAGCATTCTGCAGGAGCTTCATTTGCTCCGAATCCTGTTTATTTTGATCCTGAAAACATTGTTAAACTGGCAATTGAAGGTGGTTGCAATGCCGTTGCTTCTACTTTTGGAGTGTTAGGTGCTTGCGCTAGAAAATATGCGCATAAAATTCCATTTATTGTAAAATTAAATCACAATGAGCTTCTCACCTACCCCAATACTTTTTCGCAGATTGCTTTTGGCTCTGTTGATGAAGCATGGAATTTAGGAGCTACAGCAGTTGGAGCAACGATTTATTTTGGTTCGGATGACAGTAACCGACAAATTATTGAAATAGCCGAAGCATTTGAAAGAGCGCACGAATTGGGAATGGCAACAGTGTTATGGTGCTATTTAAGAAACAATGGCTTCAAAAAAGACGGAATTGATTACCATACTTCAACCGACATTACTGCTCAAGCAAATCACATCGGTGTAACCATTCAAGCAGATATAATCAAACAAAAATTACCAACTAATAATGGAGGTTACAATGCCATTGGATTTGGTAAAACTCATAAAAAAGTATACTCTGAATTAAGCAGTGATCATCCGATTGATTTATGCAGGTATCAAGTAGCCAATTGTTACATGGGAAGAGCTGGCTTAATTAACTCTGGAGGTGCTTCAGCAGGAGCTTCTGATCTTTCAGAAGCAGTTACTACAGCTGTTATCAACAAAAGAGCCGGTGGACATGGATTAATTTCAGGAAGAAAAGCATTCCAAAAACCGATGAAAGAAGGCATTGAATTACTCAACACAATTCAAGATGTATACTTAGAGAAGAAAATTTCCATAGCTTAATAATTTTAAAAAGAAGAAATATGGGATGGTTTAAAAGAATCAAAGACGGAATTTCAACACCAACAAAGGAGAAAAAGGAAACTCCTGAAGGTCTTTGGTATAAATGTCCTTCTTGTAACACCGTGATTCCTCAAGAAGATCATACCAAAAGTCTTGGTGTTTGCCAAGAATGTAATTATCACGAAAGAATTGATTCTGAAGGATACTTCAAAATCTTATTCGATGATGGCAAATACTCTGAAATCAATAAAGCACTTAGCGCAGCTGATCCTTTAAATTTTAAAGACACCAAAAAATACAAAGAGCGAATTAAAGCAACACAGTCTAAAACACGTTTAAATGACGCGGTTAGAACTGCCCATGGATTAGTTGGTGGCCATAAATTAATGGTTGCTGCCATGGATTTTACCTTTATTGGCGGTTCAATGGGATCAGTGGTTGGTGAAAAAATTGCTCGTGCAATCGATTATTGCGTGAAAAATCAAATTCCTTTACTCATGATTTCCAAATCTGGAGGTGCTAGAATGATGGAAGCAGCATTTTCTTTGATGCAAATGGCAAAAACTTCCGCAAAATTAACTCAATTAGCTGAAGCTAAAATCCCTTACTTCTCTTTTCTCACCGATCCAACCACCGGAGGAGTTACTGCATCTTTTGCCATGTTGGGAGACCTGAATTTTTCTGAACCAAATGCCTTGATAGGCTTTGCAGGACCTAGAGTTGTGAAAGAAACAATCGGAAAAGATTTACCGGAAGGGTTTCAACGTTCCGAGTTTCTTTTAGAACATGGATTTTTGGATTTTATCGTCGAACGCAAAAATTTAAAAACCAAAATGGAACAATTGCTTAGAATGTTTAAAAAGGAGTGATATTAACTCAATATTTTTTTTTACATTTGCATCCTTAAAAATAATAGCAGAAAAACATGCCCATTACAGTAGAGAAAAAACAAGAGATTTTTGAAAAATTTGGTAAATCCAAAACAAACACAGGAGATGCTAAAGGTCAAGTAGCTTTATTTACAGAAAAAATAAATGAGCTTACTAAACATTTAAAAACCAATCAGAAAGATTTTAACACTGAACGATCGTTGGTTGCTTCAGTTGGTAAAAGAAGAAAATTGTTGAATTATATCAAAAACAAAGATATTTTAGAATACAGAGAGCTTATTAAAGAGCTTGGCATCAGAAAGTAAATTGATGTCTAACATACACACATTCAGAAAATAATTTAAATAAAGGGGGACATTTAAAAATAGTCCCCCTTTGTTTTGTAAACAAATAAGAGAAACAATATGTCACAACTAGGAATAACACATTCAATCACTTTACCAGATGGTAGAGAAATTTCATTAGAAACAGGTAAATTAGCAAAGCAAGCAGATGGATCAATTGTATTAAAAATGGGTAAAACCATGCTTTTGGCAACAGTTGTTGCATCAAAAGATGTTGGAGAAAACGTAGATTTCTTACCACTAATGGTTGATTACAGAGAAAAGTTCTCAGCAGTAGGTAGATTTCCAGGTGGTTTTTTAAAGAGAGAGACTAGACCTTCTGATGCTGAAGTTTTAATCGACCGATTGATTGACCGTGCCCTAAGACCTTTATTTCCTAGTGATTTTCATGCTGAAACACAATTGCAAATTTCTTTGATTTCTGCCGAAGAGAATGTTTTGCCTGATGCTCTTGCATGTTTTGCAGCATCTGCATGTATCATGGTTTCTGATATTCCATTTGATGGCCCAACTTCAGAAGTAAGAGTTGCAAGAATTAATGGAGAGTGGCAAATTAATCCAAATAGAGACCAGCAAAAACTAGCTGATATCGACTTAATGGTTGCTGGAACAATGGACAGCGTTGTGATGGTAGAAGGGGAAATGAAAGAAGTTTCTGAACAAG
>TARA_R110002096_G_scaffold68159_5_pt1 | contig 49114 bp, 34 predicted proteins | sample TARA_R110002096 | Tara Oceans TARA_R110002096 (sample SAMEA4397295) | marine metagenome | biome: Polar Biome; feature: [DCM] deep chlorophyll maximum layer (ENVO:01000326); material: water (ENVO:00002006), including particulate matter (ENVO:01000060) such as... | depth 35 m
TTGTGAAATTCCAGATTCCCAAAAACTCCAAGTTTTATCATTGGTATCTTTCTTTGAAGGATCGATAAGCGCAATACGTTTATCTTTAAAATAGGCATCCGAATTTAATTTTAAAGCGAGCTGTAAACCAGCCAAACCATTTCCAATAATTATGTAATCGAAATGGTTAGCGTCCTTCATTACTAATAATAAAGTTTATTTTTTGAAGTATTTAAAAGGCACGAATAGCATTCCAAAACATTCACCATCCTTTTTGCCTAAATGCTTGTGGTGAATTTTGTGTGCGCGTCTTACCCCTTTAGCATACCAATTATTGGCATTTCTAAATAACTTAAAACGTTGATGAATAAATATATCGTGAACTACAAAATAGGACAATCCATAAGCAAAAATACCTAATCCGATAGGTAAGCCCGCCCAAAAACCTTCATATTTCCAAAGTAAAAAACAACTGATGCTTACTAGGGCGTAAAAAATAAAAAAGGCATCATTTCTTTCAAACCAACTGTCATGATCTTTGTGATGATGATCTTTATGTAAACTCCATAAAAAACCATGCATGATATATTTGTGAGTAAACCACGCCATAAATTCCATAAAACAATAGGTTCCTAAAAAAATGAGTATCCAAAGTAACGTTTCCATAACTTAAATTTACATTAATTTTAATTGATATTTTACATAACTACGCATTAATAACTCTATTTTTTTAGGGTTAGAGACGCGTATTCTTGTATTTTTAATTTGTAGTGCAGGCGTTTTTTTTAATTTTTTCAATAATTGACTATAATATCTATAGGCCATAAAAACACCAAATTTAGCTTCTATTGGTAATTTTTGTATACCACTTAATCCTTTTTCAAAATCTTTTTCGATATCGATAATAATTTGTTGTTTAGAATTTTCATCTAAATTATTCAAATCGGTATTTGGGAAATAGGTTCTGTCTAGGCCTTCAAAATCAGCTTTTAAATCTCTTAAAAAATTCACTTTTTGAAAAGCTGAACCTAGGGACATCGCTGTTTCTTTTAGTTCGTCATATTTAGCCTTGTCTCCATTTACAAATACTTTTAAGCACATAAGCCCAACAACATCAGCTGAACCATAGATATAAGCTTTGTATTCTTCTTCAGTTAGATAATCTTTTTTATGTAAATCTAATTGCATACTATTCATAAAAGCATCTACTAAACTTTTATCAATATTATATTTGTGAAAGGTGTGCTGAAAGGAATTTAAAATAGGATTTAAACTAATTTTATCTTTTAAAGCGTTTTCTAAATCTTCAGAAAATCTATTGAAAAGCGTTTCTTTATCATAATCATGAAAAGAGTCTACAATTTCATCAGCAAAACGCACAAAACCATAAATGTTGTAAATATCAAACCGTATAGATTTATAGAGCATTTTGGTTGCTAACGAAAAAGACGTGCTGTAAGTTTTAGTAACCAACTTGCTGCAATTATAAGAAACGGTATCAAATATAGACTTCATTTAATTATGATGTTTTGTTACTAAATCGGCCACAAGTTTTCCAGATATTAGCGCTGGTGGAACACCCGGACCTGGTACTGTTAACTGACCCGTAAAAAATAGATTCTTCACTTTTTTACTTTTTAGTTTTGGTCTTAAAAAAGCGGTTTGCAAGAGGGTATTTGCCATGCCATAGGCATTTCCTTTGTATGAATTGTAATCTTTGACAAAGTCATTCAAGCAAAAAGATTCTTTAAGTATAATATGATTTTTTACATTTTGAGAGGTTAAATTCTCAAAACGATCCATTATTTTGTTAAAATAGGTTTCTCTTAATTCTGGTGTATCGTCCAAACCAGGCGCTAAAGGAATCAAAAATATACCAGCTTCTTTTCCTTTTGGAGCTGAGTTTTCGTCTGTTTTGCTCGGAAAACTAGCATAAAACAGAGGGTTTTCTGGCCATTTTGGGTTATCATAAATAGCTTCGGCATGTACATCAAAATCGACATCAAAAAACAAGGTATGATGATCTACATTTACAAGTTTTTTATCAAAACCAACATAGAAAAGTAATGATGAAGGTGCAAATGTTTTTTTACTCCAGTAGTTTTCTGAATACTGCCTGTATGGTTTGTCTAATAAAGTTTCGGTATGGTGATAATCTGCACCACTAACTACAATATCAGATTTATATTCAGTGCCATTTGAAATAATGCCTTGAGAAACACCATTCTCAACAATAATTTTTTCAATATTGGCTTCAGTCTTAATAGTAACGCCCAATTCTTTAGCTAAACTTTCCATAGCTAGAATAACTTGATACATGCCATTTTTTGGGTGAAATGTGCCCAAACCAAAGTCGGCATAATTCATGAAACTATAAAATGAAGGGGTATCACTTGGTTTTGCACCTAAAAATAATACAGGAAACTCAAGAATTTTGACTAACCTATCATTTTTAAACTCTTTTCTAACGTCTCTTTTTATATTGCTAAAAAACTGATTGAGTTTTTTTATAGTTGCAGGTGTTACTAATTCTAATGGTGAAACTCCAGGATTATAAACTAAATCTTTAATAGCAATATCATAATTACTTTTGGCATTGTTTATAAACTTGTTCAGTTTTTTAGAGCTTCCAGTTTCTTCCTTTTCAAAAGCAATTAATATTTTTTCTAAGGTGTCTTCAATGCTTATAAAGTCATCTTTACCAAAATAAACACTGTAAGCAGGTGCTAGTTTTTCAAGGGTGTAATAATCTGAAGGTTTTTTGTTGAAATCAGAAAAGAAACGCTCGAAAACGTCTGGCATCCAATACCAAGTGGGGCCAATATCAAATGTGAAACCATCTTTAATCAGTTGTCTAGCACGACCGCCAATGGTTTTATTTTTTTCAAAAATGGTTACATCATAGCCTGCTTTAGCTAAATAGCAAGAAGCTGCTAGAGATGAAAACCCGGATCCTATTACTGAGATTGTTTGATTCATATTGTTTAACAAAAATAGTAAAAAGTTAAACACTTTAAGTAAATATTTACAAATCTTTAACTAAATTTTCAATTGAAGTATAAATGCTTATACTCTCTTGTAGGTTGGTTGCATCAAAACCGGCAAGTTTAGGGCCTAAAAGAATGAATTTTGTGTTGCTTTTTTGTAACAACAAATCATTAAATTTATTGATATAATCTGGTATGTTTTCAGCTTCAGGGTAAACAGTGAAATATGAAACAAATGTTATTTCATCAAAAAAGTCAAGTAAATCAGTTAAACTATCTACAGGTACGCTTTCACCTAAAAAAATAGTATGGTAGCCTTTACTTCGTAATTGGTAATTAACAAAAAGTAAACCTATATCGTGAATTTCAGCGTCTGGTAAAAAAAGTATAAATGTTTTAGTTGATGGTTTTGGCTCTAAACTTTGAAGCCTTTCAATATTTATTAGAATTTTTTGTTTGATGTGAACTGATAAAAAATGTTCATGCGCTGGCGTAATCGTATTAGTTTGCCACAAAAGCCCAATTTCATTCAATAATGGCATGAAAACATCATAAAAAACTTCACTAAAAGTTTTGCTTTCAATTAGGTTATTGTAAGTATTGTAAAACAGCACTTGATCAAAATTTATCATCGCCATTTTTAGGGCATTAATGGCATGATCTTCTACCTTTGCTCTTGATGCTATTTCTCTAACTTTAATTGGAATTTCTGCTTCTGTTAAGTTAGCTATTTTGGAAATTTTAAGGCCATTATTGTTTAAATAAGAGATATTCAATAGTTTTTGAAAACTAGTAAGACTATAGTTTCTAATGTTAGTTTCTGATCTATTTGGACTAAGTAAATTATATCTTTTTTCCCATATTCTAATGGTATGTGCTTTGATGCCGGTGAGATTTTCTAAGTCTTTAATACTAAAGTTAACCCGAATATTGTTCATTAATTATTAGTTTTCTTTAAACAAAACTAGTGATATTAATTGATTATTTTACATTAATGATTAAAATTTTATTTAAATCATAAAATCTTCCTATTGATGATGCTAGTTATTAGCTAGTTTTTTTTTAGAATCATTTTGATACTTGAAAAGGCTAAACAGAATCCTGTAATCTTGTTTAATATGATACTTTTCTTTAGCTTTTTTTTTTGGAAATTTCAAGTTTAAAAAAAGATATAATTGCAAATAATAACGGTGTAATGTAACAACTAGAATTTGCTAGCTATTAACAAGGTATTTTAACGAAAATATTAGCTATGTGTAGAAAATATATTTAAAGTTAATTATTTCTGTGTTTTTTTGTATCGGTAAATGAACATTCACTAGCCAAAGTTTGATTAATAGCAATAATAAATTTAAAATAGGATGTCGCGTTTTGGGGAAATACGCATAGTACATCAAAAATGTTAAGGTTTTAAAAAGCCATGATATAGTTAATTTGTTTTCAAAGAGGAAATAGATTCAAATAAATTGCTATTATGAACAACAGGAGTCACTCTCATTTAATTATACCGTTTTCGATACTCATCCATTTGATTATAATAAATGGAATTTTGATTATCATGACACCTGAAACTTATTATAACGTTTCAAGCATTCTATTTTACAACATTTCTTGGTTAATAATAACGTATAGTTTAAATTTTTATCCTACAGCACGTAAGGAAAAATTTATGACTAACATAAAGAAAATGTTTTCCTTGTATCTTATTTACGGTTTAGCATATTTTTCTTGGTTTGGATTAAGTGGTATTCAGCCAAATTATATTCAATATCATTTATTAATATTTCTTATCATATGTAGCTTACTGACAGTTTACAGATGGATTTTTTACATGTTCATAAGAAATTACAGACTAAGTGGAGGTAACTATGTTAATGTGGTAGTTATTGGGCGCGATAAAAATTTAAAGAAAATACGTAAAGTATTTGATAACCCTTATTTTGGATACAGGTATTGTGGTTTTTTTGATGATAAAGCATCTGAAAGTCCAACATATCTGGGTGAGATTTTCAGTTGTTTTAAATACATTATTGATAATCAGGTAGATGAGGTTTATTGTACAGCAGCAAAGCTTTCCAGATCAGAATTACAAAATCTAATTAATTTTGCTGACAATAACTTAATCAAGCTTAAAATAATACCAGATAATAAAGACATTTATACTGCTGCTATGACCGTGCAGAAGTATGATAATATTCCAGTTTTAGATGTAAGAACCGTGCCTTTAGATGCAGATTTTGGTCGAATGGCAAAACGTGGATTTGATGTCGTATTTTCATCATTAGTTATTCTAACATTATTGTCATGGTTAGTTCCATTATTATACATTCTTATAAAGTTAGAGTCTCCAGGTCCTTTGTTTTTTTGTCAAAAAAGGCATGGGTTGAAACGCCAAACTTTTAAATGTATTAAGTTCAGGTCTATGACTTGCAATGGAGATGCGAATACTAAAATGGCAACTAAAAATGATATGAGAATAACTCGCATTGGTAAAATATTACGAAAAACAAGTATTGATGAGCTTCCTCAGTTTTTTAATGTGTTTATAGGGGATATGAGTGTTGTTGGTCCAAGGCCACACATGGAGCAACATACCTCTGATTATGAAATATCAGTAGATAAATATTTGGTGCGTCATTTTGTAAAACCAGGTATTACAGGTTTAGCACAAATAAAAGGATATCGTGGAGAAATTATAAAGCCTTCGGATATATTAAATAGAATTAGATTAGATATCATGTATGTAGAAAAGTGGTCGTTTTTATTAGATTTTAAAATTATCCTTTTAACTATTTTTAATGCCATAAGTGGCGAAGAAAAAGCATACTAAATAAATATAAATTAAAATACACGATTATGAATTGGTTTGTATTATCAGTAAAAAGAAGTCAAGAAAAGAAAGTTGCTGACATGTTAGAGAAGATGAATATTGAGGTATTCAACCCTATGATAAAAGAAGTGAAATTCTGGAGTGATCGTCAAAAGACTATTGAAACGCCACTATTTAAATCATATGTTTTTGTAAATATACCAGAAAAATATAGAGGCCTTGTTTTTGGAGTACCAGGTGTTAAAGGTTATTTATTTTTAGATGGTAAACCCGCTATGGTTCGTCATGAGGAAGTACATATTATTAAAAAATGGATTAAAGAAGAAGCTTATGATTTAGTGATGCTTTCTAAATTAATTTCAAGAAATGAAATTGGTGTCCAGGAATGGCTAATGAAGAACAATTTAGGTGTTAAATGGATAGGTAAAAGTAATGTTTCAATACTTTTAGATGAAATGGATGCTCTGGTTAAACAAAAACTAAGAGAAGTAGTTTAATAGATTTCATCTTAAAAAGATTTTCAAGTTCAGCTAAAATCAAGTTATAGTTTTAATATATTATTTAATATTTATTATTGATTTACAATGTATTGCTCCTTAAACTATTAAATATTTAATTTCGTATTAATATACCCTTGTAGCCTGTCTATTCCTTTGAATTTTAAAAAAAAAAGTGTTCCTTTGATTCATTAATTTGACTTTGAGAGAATTTAAATTTACATAAAGATATTTAGGTTTGTTTAAAACTTAATAATCGATTTATATAGTTATGGAAAAAGATATCACTAAAATAGTATTGAAATACCTCAAATATTGGTATTTGTTCATAATCGGTGCAGTCATTTGCTTAATACTTGCTTTTTTACACGTACGTTATAATGTGACTCCAGAATACTATGCTAGTGGTAAAATTTTACTTAACGACAAAGAAGAAGGTTCTGGGGCAGGCTTAGAATCAATGGGTGATTTTGGTTTAATAAAGAACTCAAAAAGTATACAAGACGAAATAGGCGTATTGGAATCTTACGATTTGATGCAACAAACTATAAATGAATTGGGTTTCGCAGTTGGATATTATGTAGAAGGGCGATTTGATGAAATTGAGATTTATGATAAAGCCATTCCATTTAGAGTTGTTTTAAGTGATAGTATTCCGCTTTTAAATTATGGAACTTTGGGTAAGATTAGTATTATTGATGAGTTTAGTTATCGCATTGAAACGGTAAATGATGAAGAAAGTTTAAAAAAGAGTACACATAATTTTGATGAAAAAGTAAACACAGTTTTTGGAGAATTTCATTTAGAATTAACTTCAAAGGATTTTAATCCACAATCACCTGTAATAGTTAGATTTAGAGATATTAATGCAATGGCATTAAACTATAATAGTAAGCTTAATGTTTACAATGTATTCGAAAAGGGTGGTGGTCTCTTGGAAATATCTTTAACAGATGCTATTCCAGAAAGAGCAGTCGATGTAATCAATAAGCTTATTGAAGTCTATGCTGGAAATTCTGCGGATAACAAAAATTTTCTTGCACAATCTACATTGAAGCTGATTGATGAACGATTAGAATTATTGACAACAGACCTTAACATTGCAGAGAAAGATGTTGAGACCTATAAAAGAGGTAACGATTTAACAGATGTTAGCTCTGATGCAGCGCGTTTTGTGCAATTGGCTGATCAGGCTAATCTCGAAATAACTAGTCTAAATTCAGAAATTAGTGCTCTAAACTCTTTAGAAACAAGTTTGAGCCAACCTTCTGTTCAAGGGTTTTCTCCCATAGGGTCTTACAATGTCCAAAGCTCTGTACTTAGTAGTTCTATTATTGCCTATAATACTCAAGTACAAAATAGAAGAAATCTTATTAGTGCTTCAGGCACTGGTAACCCAATGTTGCCAGAAATTGATAGACAATTACAGGAAAGTAAAAATCTTATTTTAGAAAATATCAGGAATATAAAAGCGCAACTTTCCAGATCTCAAAGAGATTTAATGAATAAATCAACGCAATACAGATCAAAAATATCTTCAGTTCCTACGGCTGAAAGAGCCCTATTAGAAATTAACAGAGATCAAGGTATAAAACAAAGTTTATACCTTTATTTATTACAAAAGCGGGAGGAAGAAGCTTTGTCTATTAGTGTGCCATTTTCAGATACTCGAATTATTGAAACACCAAAAGCAACCAGTTATCCAGTAACTGGTGGTAAGACACCTATTTATCTAGGCGCTATCCTTTTAGGTGTTTTTATTCCTTTTGTTTGGGTATTTGCCAACGATATGCTAAACACTAAAGTGTTAGAAAAGGAAGATATTGAAGCTGTTACAGATAATGCTATACTTGGTAGAATTGCCAAAAATGAAACTAAAGATGTAGTCGTTGTAACAGGAAATAATGTTGGGCCTGTCGCAGAACTTTTCAGATTAATGAGACACAATCTAAAATTTCTGTCCCAAGGTAAAAATAATCAAGTGATTATGGTAACTTCTGGTAAACAAGGGGAAGGAAAAACCTTTGTATCTATTAATATTGCTGCAAGTTTGGCTATCATAGGTAAAAAAGTGATTGTTTTAGGTTTTGATTTACGAGTTCCAAAACTCATGAAAGATATGGGCTTAGCTTATGAATTTGGATTGTCAGATTACATAATTAATCCAAGCATGGAGTTAAAAGATATTATAGTACCGTACACCAAAGAAAAAAACCTTTCCTTTATTGGCTCTGGAGCTATACCGCCAAATCCTGGAGAACTAATGATGAACAATCGTGTTGAAGAATTAATAGAAAATCTCAAAAAAACTTATGATTATATTATTATAGATACACCACCTATAGGTAAAGTTTCGGATGCTTATTCTTTAGCGCCTTTAGTAGATTCAACATTATTTGTGGTGAGGTATAATTATACGAAGAAGGAAGAACTAAATATTATTAATGACATAACACAAAATAAGAAGTTAAATCAATTAATGATTGTGTTTAATGATGTGAAAATGGAGAAATCAGGTGTTTATAGTTATGGGTATGGTCAAAAAACCAATTAGATTAGGAATTTGAAATATAAAATCTTGAAACTTTTAGTAGTAGTAATCATTAGTAATGAATTTTTTAATAGGTAGGTATTTTATAGTATTAAATGAAATTTATCAAAGGGCTGCATAAAAATATAGAATCCAATCACATGTTTATCAAGTTTTGCTACTGGTTTAAATTAGCTGGAATTACTAGTTTAGCTCAACTATTTATACAAGCCATCGGATTGGTTTCAGGTATACTCGTTATTAGGATCTTACCAACGGATGAATATGCCCTATACACTCTGGCAAATACCATGCTTGGTACTATGATTATTTTAGCTAATAGTGGTATCTCTGTAGGTGTTACTGCCCAAGGCGGAAAAGTTTGGCAGGACAAAATTAAGCTAGGTAAAGTAATGGCTACTGGTTTTGATTTGAGAAAAAAATTTTCTGTTTTAAGTTTAGCAATTGGAATACCAATATTGGTATTTTTATTATTTAAAAATGATGCTAGTTGGTTAATGATTGTTCTCATAGCATTAGTGTTAATACCTTCTTTTATTGCTGCATTTTCAAACGGTCTTTTAGAAATACCTCCTAAATTACAGCAAGATATTATACCACTTCAAAAAAACCAAATAGGAATAAATATAGGACGCTTATTACTTTTATTTCTTACTATTTTTATTTTCCCGTTTGCGTATATAGCTATTTTAGCATCAAGTATTCCTCAAATTTTTGGAAACATAAATCTTCGTAGAATATCATCTAAACATGTAGATTTAGATCAAAAACCTTCTGAAACTGTTCGTAAGGATATATTAGCTATGGTAAAAAGAATTTTTCCAGAAAATCTTTACTATAGTCTTTCTGGACAAATAACGATTTGGCTTTTATCTATTTTTGGGTCTACAACTTCTATTGCGCAAATAGGAGCTTTAGGTCGGATTGCAATTGTTTTAGGACTCATTGCTACTGTTTTTGGAATCCTTGTTTCTCCAAGATATGCACGTTTAGAAGAAAACTTTAAGCTGTTATTAAAGCATTTTTCTCAAATGTTGTTATTGCTATTGCTCGTTTTTTCAATGGTGATTTTAGTTGTGATTTTGTTTCCAAGTCAGATTTTGTGGGTCTTAGGACCTAAGTATGCTAACTTAGAGAATGAAATTATTTTGGTCATAATAGGGTCTTCCCTAACTACCTATGCGGGGATAATTTATAGTTTGTACACTATACGAGGATGGGTACTCAACCCCATAATGGCTATCTCTCTTAATATCGGTACGCTTGTATTGGCCATACTAATTGCTGATGTGAGTACACTAAATGGTGTTTTAATGTTAAATATTATTATTGGTTTATCTCAATTAATTACTCATAGTTTATATGGATATTATAAAATATTTAAATTAAAGCAAATAAATTTAACATAGGATAAGATCATATGAAAAAAATGAATTCAGTTATATGTACTCTATTTGAGGGTCATTACCATCATGGTGTCGCAGCCCTTTCTAATTCTCTTTATCAATGCGGGTTTAGAGGTACTATTTATGTAGGGTATCGTGGTGCATTGCCTAACTGGGTTTTGACAAAAGGTAAAACAGAAGTTTTGGGTAAATGGGAAGAAGCCATATCATTCGAACCAATCGAAGATTTGAAACTATGTTTTCTTCCTTTAGATACTAATTATAGCTTAACGAATTACAAACCAGATTTTATGATTGCATTGTGGCAGGATATAGCTAAAGATGCCGAAGCTTTGTATTATTTCGATCCAGACATTATAGTCCATGAATCATGGGTGTGTTTTGAACAATGGGTGAATTATGGAATTGCACTTTGTGAGGATATTAATTCTCCAATGTCCTTATCACATCCACATAGAATAGGTTGGAAGAACTTTTACAAAAAATATAATGTAGATTTAAGTTTTAAAAATGAAGTATATGTAAACGGAGGTTTTATTGGTCTTACAAGAGAGAATATTCATTTCTTAGAATTGTGGTTAAAGCTCCAACTATACATGGGTGATGCCATAGGAGGTTTGCAAAATTCAATTTTTTCAAATCAGAGCTATAAATCAACTATACCTCAAACTTCTGGTTTTAGAATTTTCGATAAATCGGATCAAGATGCTTTGAATGCTACTATTGGTGCTTTTAATGGCGATATTAGTTTTATTGGATCAGAAGCAATGGCTTTTAAGCATGGAACTAAATTAATGTTTCATGCTTTAGGGATCCCTAAACCATGGAAGGCAAATTTATTATCAAGGGCTTTTAAAGGAAAGCCACCAAGACTTGTTGATGTTAAATATTGGAATATGAAACCCTTTCCAATAATGGCGCATTCAAAACTGGAAATAGTTAGAAAAAAAATAAGTATCTATCTTGCTAAGTTTTTAGGAAGATTTTATAGAGTTTAAATTATTATTTAGGTGATTTTTATACATCTTTTTAAAATATATATATGAAAGTATTTATAACATCAGCCTATCCATATCACGAAATAGATAATTTTGCTGTTGTTTGGTTAAAAGAATCACAACATCAGGATACCTTTAAGGAACATAAGATAGTAGATGATCCTGAAAATGCAGATTTGATTTTATTTGCTGAACATCACCCTGGTAATGACCCTTATTTTTTCAAAGTATTAAAGCATCCTTTAGTAAAAAAATATAGGCATAGAGTTGTTTTATATACGGATACAGATTCCCCTTTACCAATCCTGCCTACTTTATCACCATCTATAGAAAAAAGTTATTTAAATCCAGCATTTTGTTTACCTGCTCCTTATATAGCAAGGCATTGCGAAAATGAATCTGTAACTTTTTCTAATGCAAAATCTAATCGAAAATATTTATTTTCATTTTTAGGAGCTTCAAGAACACATCCAATAAGGAAAAAAATATTAAAATTAGCATATTCTGATTGTTATCTCGAGGATACTAGCGAGAAAAATTCATGGGAATTAACACTAGATGAAAAGAAAATATTTGAAAGCAAATATGCAAATATAAGTAAAGACAGTTATTTTATTCTTTGCCCAAGAGGTATTGGAGTTAATTCCTATCGACTCTACGAAACAATGCAAATGGGATTGGTACCTGTTATTATTTCTGATGAGTGGATTCCTATGCATGGTCCAAACTGGAAAGAATTTTCAATACAAATTATGGAAAAAGATATTCAAAAAATTCCAGAAATCCTCTTCAAAAGAAAAGGGGATGCTATTAACATGGGACTTATGGCCAGAGAAAACTGGGAAAGATGGTTTTCTAAAGAAGTAAGTTTTCATCACATCACTAATCTTGCAAAGAGTCTTTTAATAGCGAAATCAAATAATATAAGTAATAACTTCTACTTTTCATTTACTCAATTTTTAAGACCTTTTCATTTCAGAAATTTCTTGAGATATATCAAAAACGATTTATTAAATAAAATAAAATAAAATAAAATAAATTAATATTAAATTAAAATTACATGAAGATAACTATTATTGGAACAGGATATGTTGGTTTAGTAAGTGGGACATGTTTTGCAGAAATGGGTAACAAAGTAACCTGTATAGATATAGACAACAAAAAGATTGAAAAGCTCGAAGAAGGTATCATACCCATTTTTGAACCAGGTTTGGAAGCTATGGTTAAAAGAAATTTTGAAAACAAAACGTTAAAGTTTAGTACAAAATTATCTGAAAACTTAGATGGTTGTGATATTGCTTTTATAGCAGTTGGAACTCCTATGGGAGATGATGGGTCTGCTGATTTAAAATATGTACTTCAAGTAGCAAAAGAAATAGGAGAACATATGACGCATTCATTAATAGTTGTTGATAAATCTACCGTGCCCGTTGGAACAGCTGATAAAGTAACAGCTACAATAAACGAAGCATTACAAAAGAGAAAAGTTGATATTAACTTTCAAGTGGTTTCTAATCCAGAATTTTTAAAAGAAGGTGATGCGATTAAAGATTTTATGAAACCAGACCGTGTTGTTATTGGTTCTGATGATCCAGAAACTGCAGAGAAGATGAGAGCTTTATATTCGCCGTTTTTTCGAAGTGGTTCAGCTCGATTGATAACTATGGATGTGAAATCTGCGGAAATGACTAAATATGTCGCTAACGCCATGTTGGCTACTAAAATTTCATTTATGAATGAAGTTGCTAATATTTGTGAGCTGGTTGGAGCAGATGTGAATGATGTGCGTATTGGAATTGGATCGGATAGTAGAATTGGATATAGTTTCATTTATCCTGGTAGTGGATATGGAGGGTCTTGTTTCCCAAAAGATGTAAAGGCTTTATATAGAACTGCCGGAGAAAATGGGTATGATGCACGTTTAATAGCTGCTGTAGAAGGAGTTAATGATGCACAAAAGTTAGTCATTGCAAAAAAGGTGGTAAAACGTTTTGGAGAAGATTTAACAGGCAAAACTTTTGCTGTTTGGGGTTTAGCCTTTAAGCCGGATACTGATGATATGCGCGAAGCTCCAGCTATTTATGTTATTAAAGAATTGGTTCAACGTGGTGCAAAAATAAAAGCATATGATCCTAAAGCTATGCATGAAGCTCAAGAATTTTATCTAAAGGGTATAGATGGAGTAACATATTGTAATTCAAAGTATGAAACTTTAATTGATTCAGATGCTATGATTTTATTAACCGATTGGAAGGAATTTAGAATTCCTGATTTTGAAGAACTTAAATCACAATTAGAGGAGCCAGTTATTTTTGATGGTCGAAATCAATATGACGATAAAATGATGAAAGAGAAAGGTTTTGAGTACTATCAAATCGGTAAACAACCACTTAAATAATTTGTTAACTTAAATTTTTAAAAGAGTATATATTCTTATGAAGATTATTTTTATTTGTGGCTCTTTAGAATCTGGTAAAGATGGTGTAGGCGACTACACGAGGCGACTTTGTGGCGAATTAATAAATCAAGGCATAGCTGTTGGCATGCTGTCATACAACGATAAGCATATTTGTAAATCTATTGAAGAAACACAGTTTTCAGATGCCAATTCGATTCCATGTTATCGTTTATCTAGTCATTTAAAAAGTAAAAAACGGTGTAACGAAGCTAAAAAATGGGTAGAGGCAAATAATCCAGAATGGTTAAGTCTTCAGTTTGTACCGTATGCTTATAATGATAGAGGTTTAACTGCTGGTTTATGGAGTCAATTAAAAAAAATTGGATGCAATAGGAAATGGCACATCATGTTCCATGAGTTGTGGATTGGTAAGTCGGTAAGTTATAGTTTCAAAAATAGGTTTTATAGATTTTTACAAGAAAAAAGTATTAAAAGATTAAACAATAATTTATCGGCAGAATGCAAGCATACTCATTTACCCTTTTATCAAAGGGTTTTAAATTCAAATTTAAAGCCCTTACCATTATTTTCCAATATAAATAATGATAATTCACCAAATGAATTAAAGTATTTTAATTCCGTAATTATTGGTTTTTTTAGTCAAGTATCTTTACATATCAGTATAGTCTCATTTATAAAGGCTATTAATGAACAAATTGTTTTACAAAATAAAAAATTAGTTATAAAGCTAATCGGAGGTAATAAAAAACGTAATGAGCAATTTGAAAAATATATAAAAGAACTAGTTCATGGCAATATAGATGTTGAAATAACAGGCTTTTTAGATTCTATTAAATTAAGTAGTCAATTAAAGAGTTGTGATTTGGGCTTAACAATTGTACCCAGGCATGCTTTAGGTAAAAGTGGTTCAGTTGCAGCTTTTATTTCACATGGAGTACCTGTTGCTGCTCCAGTAGTCTTAAAGGATTATAAAACTATGGACATAGGTTTCTTTAATTCCAAACTAAAGTTGGCAATTTTAACAAAGCCAGATTTACTTTTAATTAAAGAAAAGAAAAAAGCGGCAATTGATTCTAAAGATTTAGTTTCATTGTCAAAGATTACTACTATTTTTTTAAGAGACTTAAATATAAAATAAATGAAAAATAAAAATATAGCAATAATTATAAACTCATTCAATCGCTTATCTCTCTTAAAAGATGGTTTGTCAGCTTTAGTAAGTTGGTTACCTAATTCTTTTTTTAATGATAAATGCGTTATTGTAATATATGATGCAGGTTCAACGGATGGAACCATTGAATGGGTTAATTTAAACAAAACAACAATGAAAATCCCTATAAAGCTTATTTTACCAAATGCTGGGGAAGATACGTCATTTGCTGCAGGATTGAATGCTGGTGTTGCCTATGCAAATGAAATAATGCCTGATTTGAAATATCTTTTATTTTATGAAACAGATAATCAAATATTATCGGAAAAGCCACTGCTTGGAGCCTTAAAACAAATTCAAACAAATAAAGATTTAGCTGCTTGTGGTTTTACAGTAAGATATCATAATGGACTAACGGCTGGAGTAGGAATGCCTTTTCCGAAAATTATAAATTTTGTGCTGGGACCAAGATTAGTCCATGCTTTTAATTTGGAGGCTATATCTTATAGTTGGGAAAAAGTTAATGAAATACAGTTTAGTGAAGTAGATGTTGTTTTTACTAGTCCACTTTTAGTTAAGTTAGAAGTTTGGCTAGAATCTAATGGGTTAGATGCCGAAACTTTTCCTTTTTCTGATTGTGATATTGATTGGGCCATGCGTTTAAGGTTACTAGGTTACAAGATGGGTGTAATAAAAACTGATAATGTTATACATGACAATTGTCAAGAAACATCATCTTGGTCAAAAACCAGGTCTCAACATTTACATAGAGCAAGATTACGATATTTTTTACGATACTATCCAAAAATGATTTATTTAGTATGGCCTCATTTTTTATTAGTAAGGCATTTTTTTGAATTGGTTTTTATTAAGTTATTCATTAAAGATTATAAGCGTAGGAAGCACCTTCATTTAATTGCCAAAAATTTGCTTGCTTCTTGTTTTAATCGATATGAATAATTTTATTAAAAATATAACTCACATATGAATATAGTTTTGTTATCACATAAGTTTTTACCCGATATAGGTGGAATTGAAACTATGACGTTATTCTTAGCTGAAATATACTGTAAAGCCAACTACAACGTTAAAGTTATTACTTGGACACAAGGAATAAGTAATGAGAAATTTTCTTTTAAAGTAATTCGACAACCCAAAGCTATTGATATTATTAAAGAAATTAAATGGGCTGACATTGTTTTAGAAAACAACCCAACAATGAGATTGTCTTGGCCATTATTATTTACAAATAAACCTTTAGTTATTGTATTTCATACATGGTTGCAAAGAACTAATGCTAGAATAGGATGGCAAGACAGAATTAAAAAATTATGGCTGAAGAGAGCAAATAAAATAATAGCTGTAAGTAATGCTCTGGCAAACAATTTACCAAAAAACACTTTGGTTATAAAAAATCCATACAGAGATACTTTATTTAAAATTGATGAGAATATTGTTAGAGATAAAGATTTTGTTTTTTTAGGACGATTAGTTTCTGATAAAGGACCGGATTTGGCGATTACAGCACTTTATGAATTAAATAAAAAAGGTTTAGATAAAAACTTGACTATCATAGGTGATGGACCTGAAAAGGAAAACTTAAAAAAATTATCTTCATCTTTAGATTTGGACTCAAAAATAAACTTTAAGAGTAGTCTTTTTGGAGAAGAGCTAGTGATGCAATTAAATAAACACAATTTTTTATTGGTTCCTTCAGTTTGGGAGGAACCTTTTGGACTAGTAGTTCTGGAGGCTATGGCTTGTGGTTGTATCCCCATAGTTTCTAATTCTGGAGGACTTCCGGAAGCTCTTGGTAATGCTGGATTACTTTTTGATAAAGGGAACTTAAATGCTTTAGTTGAAAAAATGGAATATCTAATTACAAATACCACATTAAGGGATAATTTCAGAAATGAAGCTATATCACATTTAAAAAATCATAATTCAGAAATCATAGGAAAAAAATATTTAGATGTTGTCAAAAATTTATTACGAAAATGAAGATAATTTTATCAGGTCCAGCAAATAATTCAAATTGTAAAGCGGTAGCGGAGGGTTTAGTACATGCAGATTTATTAGCAAAGTATTATACTTCGGTTGCCATTTTTCCCGGGAGTATATGGGATTGTTTGGGCAATATTAAAGCTTTTTCAGAGATAAAAAGAAAACGGTTTGACCCCATACTCAAAGATTATATTAAGTCTGCACCTTCATATGAGATAGCACGTATGCTTTCAAACAAATTTGGGTTTTCTAATTTAACAAAAGGAGAGGATTCTTTATTTTGTATTAATAAGATCAATCTTAAACATGATAAACGAGTAGCAGCAAGCTTACTTAATTCGAAAAAAAAAGGTGTAGAAGGCGTGTTTTGCTATGAAGATGTTGCATCATTTTCATTTAAAGAGTCTAAACGGTTAGGGCTAAAAAATCTTTATGAACTTCCAATTGGATATTGGCGTTCAGCACGTAGATTATTAGAAATTGAAACAGAAAAATGGCCAGCATGGGCCAGTACCATACCAGGATTTGAAGATTCTGATGAAAAACTGATGCGCAAGGATGAGGAAATCCGTTTATCTGATAGAATATTTGTAGCAAGTTCATTTACGGCCAAAACTTTAGAAGAATACCCAGGTAAATTACCTCCAGTGGAACTAGTACCTTACGGATTTCCTCCAGTAATTCAAAAGTCAGTACAAGATTCAAATTTAAAATCAAATCAAAAAGGCCCTTTAAAGTTGCTATTTGTAGGTAGTCTTTCTCAACGCAAAGGAATTGCTAATATGTTTTCAGCAGTTGAAAAAGTTAAGAATCATGTGCAATTAACTGTAGTGGGTCGAAAAATTAATGATTACTGTCCTGCATTGGATGCGGCATTAACCAATCATACATGGATACCTACTTTACCAAATGAAAAAATTCTTGAACTTATGAGAGCGCATGATGTTCTTTTATTTCCTTCATTATTTGAAGGGTTTGGGCTAGTAATAACTGAATCAATGTCACAAGGCACTCCAGTAATTACCACTGATCGTACAGCAGGCAAAGAATTTATAATACATGGAAAAAATGGTTGGTTAGTAGAAGCTGGATCTACCACTGCAATTAAAGAGCAAATAGAATCATTAATAGGTAGGAGAGATGTTATTGAACAAGTGAGTCAAGAGGCTCTCATAACTGCAAGAAACAGACCATGGGAAAAATACTGTCAGGATATTGCTGAAGCCGTTAGAAAAGAATTATTAATATAAAAATGAAAAATATAATTTATAATTAAGTTTATAAAGTATTTATTTAAATATTTGAGCGACCAGCCTTTTAGAAAACCAAAAAAAGATTTTATGAAAAAAGTAATTTTTGTTAATTCACATCCTATTCAATACTTCGCTCCTCTATACAAATATCTAAATAATCAAGGTCTTAAAACGAAGGCATGGTATTGTTCGGATTATTCTATAAAAGGTGGATATGATAAGGAGTTTGGTGTTAATGTAAAATGGGATATTCCTCTTTTACAAGGTTATGACTATCAATTTTTTAAAAATTTTTCTACAAATAAAGAATTATATATGGGCTTTTTTGGTCTAATAAATTTTGGAATGGTTAGTCAGATTTTCAAAGAACCTAAATCGGTAATAATTGTACATGGATGGAATTTTTTTACTCATTTTTTAGTTCTTTTATTAGCAAAAATCAAAGGCCATACGGTCTGTTTAAGAAGTGAAACACCTATGGTACATGAGCAATATAAAAGTGGATGGAAACAAAAAATAAAGTTATTTGGACTGAAACATATACTATTCCCGCGAATAGATTACTTTTTGTACATTGGAAAGCAGAACAAACTTTTTTTTAAGAGCCTTGGGGTTAATGAGGATAATTTATTTTTTTGTCCTTATAGCATCGACAATAAAAGATTTGGGAACGCATATAAAACGTACTTACCTCAAAGACTGGATTTAAAGAAAAATATTGGGATTCCCGAACAAGATAAAGTAATACTCTATTCTGGGAAATATATTGACAAAAAGAGGCCCTTAGACCTTTTGATGGCTTTTAAAACATTAAACAAAAAAGATTGTTGGCTAGTAATGGTAGGAGAGGGGGAATTAAGAAAAAAAATGGAAAAAATAATAAAAGAAAATCAAATCAAAAATGTCGTATTAACTGGTTTTATAAATCAGAGTATAATAGCTGAGTACTACGCTTTGAGTGATGTTTTTGTTATGTGTTCTACATTAGGAGAAACTTGGGGGCTTTCGGTAAATGAAGCTATGAATTTTAATCTTCCAGTAATACTTTCTGATTTAACAGGTTCTTCTTATGATTTGGTTCAAGAAGGTGTAAACGGGTATACTTTTAAAACAGGAAACGTTGACCAACTATGTAAGCAACTTGATAAATTATTATACAATAATAGCTTAACTTGGTCTAAGTCATCACAAGATATAATTAAGGATTATAGTTATGATACCATTTTAGATAGTTTGGAACAAATAGTAAAAACGAAATAATTAAATACTTTAGAATAGTTTGATTAACATTGATTCCTCAAATATTATAAAAATTGATTTACAAGAAGATAACTCTTCTATAAAACTTTTAAAAAAAGGTATTTGGCTATACTTCTTACTTTTAATTTTTGAGGGTGCATTGCGTAAGTGGTTTTTACCATTTCTCTCAGGACCATTGACTTTAATTAGAGACCCATTAGCATTTTTTATTTTGGTAATCGCGATTAAAAATGGCATACTGAAATTTAATTTTTATTTGGGAATTACAGTGCTGGTAAGTGTATTGGGTATTTCTACAACTTTAGTTTTTGGTCATGGGAATTTAGGTATAACTTTATTTGGTTCACGAATTATGTTATTACATTTTCCGCTGATTTTTGTTATTGGAAACATTTTTAATGAATCTGATGTATTAAAAATTGGGAAGGTGTTGCTCTACATATCTATTCCAATGACTATTTTAATGATTATTCAATTTTATAGTCCACAATCTGCTTTAGTAAATCGCGGGGTAGGAGGTGATGTTGGTGGTGGAGGTTTTAATGGAGGAGCGTTTGGGTTTTTCAGGCCGCCGGGAACATTTTCATTTATTACAGGGCTAACACAATTCTATGGACTTTTGCTTTGCTTTGTTCTATATTTTTGGTATAAACCCAGTGGTATTAATTTTTTTATTCGTCTAGCTGCTACGGTGGGAGCTTTCTGCGCCATACCCTTTTCGTTAAGTAGATCTTTGTTTTTTCAAACACTTGTTAGTTTATTATTTTTTATGTTCGTGGTATCGATGAAACCTAAAAACTTAATAAAAGTACTTTTTGGTGTTCTTGGTGCATCAGTAATTTTAGTATTATTATCCAATTTAAGTATATTTAAAACACCAATTGAAGCATTTATGTTTCGTTTTGAAGGAGCCAATAAATATGAAGGTGGCGTGGAGAGTGTATTGGTAGATCGTTATTTGGGTTCCATGTTTAGTTCTGTTGGCGATTCTAATGACGCCTCTTTTTTTGGGCATGGCTTGGGAATAGGGACCAACGCAGGTTCTCAGTTACTATCTAAATTTAGTGGGGGAAATAATTGGGTAGAAAATGAATGGTCACGTATCTTCTTTGAATCAGGAATTTTTTTAGGTTTTATTATTATTGGTATAAGATTAGCTCTGGCTTTTAGTTTTTTTAGTTTTAGTTATAAATTAATATTTAAGGATAACACATTACCTTGGTTACTTTTAAGTTTTTGTTCATTAATACTTGTAAATGGGCAATGGGGTCAGCCTACGAGTCTTGGATTTGCAGTTTTTTCAGCAGGTATTTTATTAGCTGTTTTGAATCAATACAATAAAAACTTTAAAGAAAGTGGTAATAAAAATTTGAAGTAAATATGCATATCGTCTTTTTTAGTCACCCTGATTTTCTACCACATCAAAGTATGCCAAGATTCTTGAATATGCTTGAGGGTGGGATGCGTCTTAGAGGACATACTACTGAAATTTGGACAGCACCTGCTTTTTTTTTTAATTTTACTAAAATTCGTGTGTTAAAAAAGTGGTTAGGATACTTAGATCAGTATATAGTTTTTCCATTAAAAATAAAAAGACAAATAAGGGGTACAGATAGAAACACTTTATTTGTGTTCTGTGATCATGCTTTAGGGCCTTGGGTACCCTTAGTTAAAAAACGTTTTAACGTTATGCATTGCCATGATTTTTTAGCGCAACAAGCTGCTTTGGGCAAATTAAAATTTAATAAAATTGGTTTTTCGGGTAAAGTGTATCAAAAGTTTATTCGTAATGGATATACTCAATGTCACAATTTTATATCGGTATCAAAAAAAACAAAAAATGATTTGCATGTATTTTTAAAAAAAGAACCTTTAATTTCTAAAGTAGTTTATAACGGATTAAATAGAACTTTCAGTGAAGAAAAAGTCAGTTTAAACCAGTTAAGAATGGAACTCAGCCAATATTTTAATTTAAGATGTAAAAATGGCTATATTTTACATATTGGTGGCAACCAATGGTACAAAAATAGAGGTGGTATTCTTTCAATATATGAAACATGGCGATTTGATTATAATAACACAATACCTCTAATTTTAATCGGAGAAAAACCCGATATTGAGTTGTTAAAGCAATACGAGGCATCTTCTTTCAAAGAAGATATCATTTTTTTGAGTGGTGTAAATGATGAGATGGTAAATAAGTTTTATCAAGCAGCTTCAGTTTTTTTATTTCCATCCTTGGCAGAAGGTTTTGGTTGGCCCATTGCTGAGGCCATGGCTTCGGGGTGTTTAGTTATAACAACTAATGAAGCACCTATGAATGAAGTAGGTTCAGACGCCGCATTTTATATCCCAATCATGCCAAATAATGACGAGGAGTTAAATAATTGGGTAAAAAAATCTTCCGTCGTTCTGCAGAAAGTAATTGATTTATCTCAGGTGGAAACATCTCTTTTTGTAACAAAAGGTTTAGCTAATGCAAAACGATTTAGTCAAGACAAGGCTTTAAATGCTATCGAACATATATATAAAGAAATTTTGAAACAAGAGTTGATATGATTAGGGTTTTGCACGTAGTTAATAGTATGAATCCTGTTTTAGGAGGTGTATGTAAGGCAGTACGAACGATAACAACAAGTTTGATTGCGAATGGTGTACAGAACGAAGTTGTAAGTTTGGATGATCCAAATGCTGATTTTATTGCAAAAGACACCTTTACATTGCATACATTGGGGACTGCAAATAATACCTGGGGTTACAATCCAAATTTACTACCATGGTTGAAAAACAATGTCAGTAAATTTGACTTTGTTATTGTTCATGGTTTATGGCTTTACAGTTCTTTTGCAGTGAATAAAGTTTTTAAAGTACAACTGGGTCTTAAATATTTTGTTATGCCTCATGGAATGCTCGATCCGTATTTTCAAAAAGCATCTGGCAGACGTATTAAAGCTCTAAGAAATTGGTTGTATTGGAAACTCATTGAAAAAAACGTAGTTAACCAAGCAAAAGGTTTACTATTTACTTGCCAAGAAGAACTCCAATTGGCAAGATTAACATTTAACCCCTATAAGCCTAACAAAGAAATTATTGTAGGTTTGGGTGTGGAGGGGCCTCCCGAGAACCAACCTCAAATGGATATGGCGTTTCGAAATAGCTGTAAAAATTTAGGGAATCAACCTTTCCTTTTATTCTTAAGTAGAATCCATGAAAAAAAGGGTGTTGATTTATTAATTAGAGCGTATCAAAAAATAATAAAAAATAAACCAAATAACATGATTATGCCAGGTTTAGTTATCGCTGGACCTGGATTAGAAACTAATTATGGTAAAAAAATACTGCACATGGTGAATGATGATGAGACCATAAAAAACACTATTTTTTTTCCTGGTATGCTGAGCGGGGATGCTAAATGGGGCGCTTTTTACAATTGCGATGCTTTTATATTGCCAAGTCATCAGGAAAATTTTGGAATAGCAGTTGTGGAGGCTTTAGGGTGTAGTAAGCCCGTTTTAATATCCAATAAGGTAAATATATGGAAAGAAATCCACCAAGCAGAAGCAGGTATTATGAACGAGGATACTTTAGATGGAACGATTAAATATTTATATGAGTGGATATCAATGTCAATAAAAGAAAAAGAAGCAATGAGGGATAATGCCAAATCTTGTTTTAAAGCACATTATTCTGTGGGTTCTGTGGTGAGACGTTGGAAAAATGAAGTATTGAAATCATAATAAGTGATGATTAAATAAAGTAATTTATGACTAATCAAGATACATTTACAGGTGCATCCTTCAGTTTTAGGAATCGATTAACTCGTCTGCTATGGAATTTAATTAATCTATTATTTTTTAGATTTAGTCCCAGACCGCTTCATAAATGGCGTATTATAATACTTCGCATTTTTGGAGCGAAAATAGGTAAAGGTGTACACGTATATCCTAAAGTAAATATTTGGGCACCTTGGAATTTAGTATTGATGGATGAATGTGGTATAGCTGATGGTAGTACACTTTATTCTCAAGGAAAAATAACTATCGGAAAGCGTACGGTTATTTCTCAAGGTGCCCATTTGGTTGCAGGAACACATGATTACACAAAGTTAGGTTTTCCATTATTTACAAAACCCATTACTATAGGCAATCATGTTTGGATAGCGGCTGAAACGTTTATACATCCTGGTGTAGAAATAGGAGATGGTTGCGTTGTTGGTGCCAGGTCTGTGGTATCTAAAAATATGCCATCATGGATGGTGTGTTCAGGACACCCTTGCAAACCCATAAAAGAAAGAATTTTAGAGAATATTCATCCAAATTAAAACCGACCAAAACGAATACAATAAATAAATATAATTTATGAATACACCTTTAGATTTAACCATTGTATTACCTGTTAAGAACGAAGAAAAAAATTTGCTAGGCTGTTTAGAAGCAATTGGCAGTGATTTCGCAAAACATATTGTTATTATTGATTCTGGAAGTACAGATGCTACTGTACATATAGCTGAGTCTAAAGGTATTTCTGTTGTTGATTTTGATTGGAATGGTAAATTTCCGAAAAAAAGAAATTGGTTTTTAAGAAACTACAATTTAACAACAAAGTGGGTACTTTTTCTTGATGCCGATGAATACCTTACTGAAGGTTTTAAAAAAGAATTATGCCAAAAAATTTCGGATGAAAAAGTAGGATATTGGCTTAATTATACTATCTATTTCATGGGGAAAAAGTTAAAAGGAGGATATCCGCTTAATAAATTAGCACTTTTTCAGGTTGGAGCTGGGGAATATGAAAAAATAGATGAAGACAAATGGAGTAATTTGGATATGGAAATCCATGAACATCCCATTCTTAATGGAGAAATAGGCAATATTAAAAGTAAAATAGATCATCGGGATTTCAGAGGGGTATCCCATTACATGAATAAACATAACGAGTATGCCTCATGGGAAGCTTATCGATTTATAAAAACATATAATGATACCGAAAACAGGACTAAATGGACTTGGAAACAAAAGCTTAAATATAAATTATTGCGCACTTCCTTTATAGGTCCTGTGTATTTTTTAGGAAGCTTTTTCTTTTATGGTGGCTGGAAAGACGGAGCCAAGGGTTTTGCTTTTGCAATTTTAAAAATGTCATATTTTACACAAATATATTGTAAAATAAAAGAGTTGAATAACGATAAAGAAAAATGAAATTAATTTTAATGAGACATTTTTATTCTAAAAGGCTTTCTTTTTTAATGCTATCAATAATCATAGGAGCACTTTTAGTATTGTATTTGAGCTGGGTAAGTAGTCCTAAAATTGGGGAGATACGATTTATACCCTCATGGATGGCATCATGGGTTGATACATATGAATTTTTCACCATTCGTACAGCTATCCCTTTTATTATTCTTGGGATGCTTTCAGGTTGGTATCTAAATTACCTTAAACGGGAAGTACTATCATGGTTTTTTGTTTGGTTAATGTTAAGTTTATTAGTTATTCTTGCTGAATTAGGGCAGTATTTCAGGCCTATGAGATCGTTTGATTGGAAAGATATTGCTTGGGGTTCTATTGGTGCTGCTTTGGGCTTATCCTTATTATATGCAGGATCTTTATTTTGGGGATATTTTTTAAAACTTAAAAAAATATGAAAAAAAGGATCCTACTAATTGGTTATAATTTTTCACCTGAACCTACTGGTATAGGTAAATATAGTGGTGAAATGATACTTTGGCTAGCAGAACAAGGTTACCATTGCTTAGTAATTACTGCTTACCCATATTACCCCTATTGGAAAGTACAAGAACCTTATTACAAAAAAAGGTTTTGGTATTCAAAAGAGGTAACGGATTTTAGTTCTGGCGGAAAGATAATAGTGTTTAGATGCCCAATGTATGTGCCAGAAGAGCCTTCAGGAAAAAAGCGTATTCTATTAGATTTATCATTTATGTTTTCAGCTTTTTTGCAACTAATAAAGTTGTTGTTTCACAAAAAGTGTAACACAGTTATTACTGTTGTACCATCATTTCAATTTGGTTTATTAGGCTGTTTTTATAAAGTATTTAAGCGAGCCAAAACAGTATATCATATTCAAGATATGCAAATTGAAGCAGCACAAGATTTAAATATGATTTCTTCAAAAAGATTATTAAATCTATTATATAGAGTAGAACGATTTATTTTTAAAAAGACAGACATTATTAGTACAATATCAGAAAAAATGGTTGATAAAGTAGAAGCGAAAGCCAATAAAGAAGTTGTATTGTTTCCAAATTGGTCTGACACTGTTTTTTTTAAACCATTAAAAGACAGAATAACATTAAAAACAGATTTTGGTTTTGCTAATAACGACAAAATTGTGCTATATTCTGGAGCAATAGGTGAAAAACAAGGATTAGAGTCGATTATTTATGCTGCTGAAACCTTTAAAAACCAAGTAAATGTAAAATTTATAATTTGTGGTTCTGGTCCATACAAAGAAAAGTTACAAGACTTAACCACAAACTTAAATTTAAATAATGTAAAGTTTTTTCCGCTACAACCTTATGAAAAATTTAATCAATTTTTAAATATGGCTGATGTACATTTAGTTATTCAAAAATCAAAGGCGAGTGATTTGGTTATGCCATCTAAGTTAACGAGTATTTTGTCTGTTGGAGGGCTATCACTCATTACAGCTAATGAAGATTCCGGTTTACATGCACTGATAAGCAAATACAATATGGGAATATTGGTAAAAGCTGAAAATCAAGAAGCACTTAATGCTGGTATACAGGAGACTTTAATAACAAACGATCGTTTGACTATTATGAAAAACGCTCGTTTATATGCTGAAAAATACCTCGATGAAAATAATGTGATGAAGGCTTTTGAGAATAGCGTTTTAAATAAGATAGATCTACCAAAATTATGATAGATTTTGTCTATTTTAATTAATCCATGTGTTTAATCTAATGTTAATATAAATTTTCTAACACTATCTAAATTTGATATTTTCCACTTATGTAGCCCTGCATGGTGGCTTTCGTCGTTATGCCATAGGTAAATGTCATTACCATATTTTACAGGTTTGAAACTAAAAGCATTTCCTGCCATTCCTGCAGCATTTTTCCCAACTTTATTATTTGGAATGGCCACACCAAATTGATACATAGACAGTCCATTTTCATTAAATATATGCCATATATTAGTTTGTGAATCCTCCCAAAATTCACCATAGTATCCCCAAAATATCATATCTTCCAATGTTCTTGCTACAGTCGCACAATAAACCACGCTAGCTCTAATGTCAAAAGTCCCATCTGTTGGATATTCATCTCCTGCATTATATACTACCGCTTTAGATGTTTTAAACACAAAATCATCTGTATTAGGCGTTACAGCACCTAGGTGATAGCCTGGCGTTTTTGAACCCCTAAAGACAACATATTTATTATTAGATGTTAGCTCACCTAAATTGAAACCAGTTGGGCTATCATGCAACATATCACTTGAAGTTGTTAACGGTAAAAAAGAAGTTCCTGTGGCTCCTGCTTTTGGGTCTCCTACATTAAGTATCGGATTATTATTACCATCGAAGCCTATAATTGTTATTTTTCTTACCGTTTGATTTCCGTTGGCCTCTCGCCTGTTTATTCTATAAATTGTTCCATCACTTTTTAGTGATATATCTTTAGCAATTAACACACCAGTATATCTAAGACCGACATTATCAACTAGTTCAACAAATTCCTGATTATCTCCTGCATCACTTGCAATACAATAAGTTCTACCGTTTGATAATGTGGTTACATCCTTCATGTTTTTAAAATCATCAAAGCTTCTAGCTGATTCAATCCAATTGTTTTTAAAAGTCCAGGCATTGTTAGAATTAGTAGGGGTTAGATTTTTGTTATAATTTACATTAAATTCTAAGTATCTACCATAAACTCTTGATATATTATTTGGGTCAACTTGACAAGAATATATAGCTTGCATCCATGTTAAGTGTTGCTCGTAATTTCTACTGGGGTCAAATTTTAAGTAGCGGTTATTCCCGAAATCACCTACCCAAAGTGATCCATCACTTTCAAATGCAATTCCTGTATATTGATAGATTGGGTTAAACTTGCTTTTGAATAAAAATTTATCATTATGGACTGTTGGGTTTTCGGCATAGTTTTCTGCTCTGCCCAATATCCATAATTGTGCACCAGTATTTGGGTTATAGGCATGAATTCTATGATCGCCATTAGCATCAATGTCAGCTACTGCTAGTATGCTAGAATTACTATTAAAGGCCATAGCTTGAACATTAGTAGCGGCTATAGTAAAGCCTGTGGTTGTTAAAGCACCTGTTGTAGCATTTACATTAAATTTCTCGATGATTTCATTACCACTTCCATTATTGTAAACCATCCAAAGATTATCATTGCCATCGACTGTACAATGTTTTACCGCACGATATGTTAAAGACTGCCTTAAAGCACCTGTTTTTTTATTAAGTATGCGTAAACTATTATTTTGTTCCCTTGCAACAAATAAATTATCCTCGCTTCTTTGTACCGCCAAACCCGTTACATAAACCTCTGAACCGCTAGTAACGAGATCACACATCTTAAACGTTCTTCCATATATAGTAACCGTAGCTCCTTGAAAAGCCTCATAAAGACCAAAATGCCAAGGATTTGTATAGTCGCTACCATCGTCTATAAATCTTTGTATATTAGAGTAGGTCGCAGCTTGAACGTAGCTATTATTATATGAAGTTTGTTGCCTGCCAGCGGAATATAACCTAACCCCATCAGTGGCTATTCTATCGGTAGCCTGCTGCGCGCTATTAGGCATAACAAATTCTTTAAAGCCTATATTCGTTAAATCAGCTTTTACAACAGAACCAGAACCTTCAGCATATCCCGCTGAAAAATAAGCTTCATTGTTATGGATTAAGATATCATTATAAAATTGATATTCTTTATGGATGTTTTTACCTGTCCAAGATGTAGAGTTATTTCCAATAACTCCTTCCCAAGTAGCTGTAATATTATTAGCAACAACTTTTATATGGTCGCCTTGAGCTGAAACATTATTACCATCATCATCTAACCCATCCCAAGAAAAATCTTCTATGCCGTATGTACCTGCTACTTGAGTTTGGTTGCTCCAAAGGGTTCTGAGTAAATTATCATTTTTATCATACACTCCAACACTAGTTCGATGACTTTCTGTTAGAGAATAGGTATTAGTATTAGTAGTTTCAAATGTTTGGACATTACTATCATTGGATTCATTACTTTTAGCATCAATAGCCCTTAGGGTTAAATTGTATGTAGTTGAAGGTGTTAATCCAGTTAGCGTATAATTAACTATATTGTTGACAGTAGTTAAAAGTATTCCGTTGTTATAAATTCGATAATTAGTTACTCCAACATTATCTGTTGAAGCAGTCCAATTCAAATCCACTGTTGTATTGTCTATATTTGATGCTATAAGATTTATCGGGGAAGTAGGTGATTCACTATCTAGTACTAAAGTTGTAAAAGTCTCTATATTACTATCCAGTGATTTATTTCCAGCAGCATCAATAGCACGAATAGTTAAATTATAAAGTGTGTCTGGTGTTAAGCCCGTAAGAGTATAATTAGCAACATTGCTAGTTGCAGGAACCAATACAATGCCATTATTGTAAATTATATAATTAGTTACATCTACATTATCAGTTGCAGCCGTCCATGTTAAGTCCACAGTGGTTTCAGTTATGTTACTAGCAACCAAATTAATTGGAGCAGTTGGGTTTTCAGTATCAGGTATAGCATTCGTTGTGAAATTCTCTGTATTGGAGTTACTAGATTGATTTCCAGCAGCATCAAACGCACGAATTAAAATACTGTAAGGTGTACTATCTGTTAACCCTGTAAGTGTATAACTATTGACAACTCCAGTTGTTGCTAAAATTGAAACACCATTATTTACTTTATAAATATAATAGCCTGCAACACTAACATTATCTGTACTCGCAGTCCAAGTTAAATACACGCTGTTTTCAGTGATGTTACTTGTTACGAGGTTAAAAGGAGTAGTTGGGTTTTGTGTATCAAGAACGACTGATGGATTCGTTGAGAAAACGGCAGTATTACTAGTATTGGATTCATTATCTGCTGCATCAATAGCTCTTACAGTAAGGTTATATAGAGTGTCAGCTGTCAAACCAGTAACAAGATAATTGGTAACATTGCCTGATGTGTTAGCTAATAAAAAGCCATTATTATATATTCTATAGTGGGTTACAGCAACATTATCAGATGCTCCTGTCCAAGTCAAGATAACTGTAGTTTCCGTGATATTACTAGCCACTAAATTAAGTGGATTTGATGGGGCTACCGTATCTAGGGCCTTATCAAGTGGATAGTAATTTTGTGAAAAAGCGACACTTGAAAAAAATAAAAATAGAATAATTAAATGTTTCATTGTCCTGATATTATATAAGCATTTGTTCCAGATTTTCTTAGTAAGCCAAACCTAACGTTCCCTGAATTACTAATAAATTGAGCGCTTCCAGAATTTGTATAGTTTAAAGTAACCCCTGAATTGGCCTTTACAGTTAAAATTGCACCATTATGAGCTTCTAAATTAATAGTGTCTCCTACTTCCATAGCAGAAAAATTAGAAGGTATTGTGAAATTTGAAGATGTAGCACAAGCTATAGTGTTATTTATATCAGAACTAGTTACGGTTCTAGAGGACGTTAATGGTATTACTGTTGCTCTATATGGTAATGCAACAATGGGGCCTGTAACCGTTTCAGCAGATTTTGCATGTAATGCATAAGGGACACTTAATAGTTGGCTGACACCTGTAATAGTATAATTTGAACTGCCAGTAACATCTACTTGAGTTTCTACAAAATACGTACTTTGAGGCCACGGAATAGCACTAAAACTCCCTTGAACGCTATTGCCTGTACCTATTTGTAAAGACACTAGACCGTTACTATTGGTTATTTCAGAATGGGTTTCTTCATAAACGATGGCACCCGCAGGTGACCCTTGACGAATAAGAATTTTAAGACTCACATTGGCATTAGCAAGCAACGTATTGTCGCTAGCTCTAATAATCGCTTGATAACTCATTTTTTCTGGAGTCTGAGCAAAAATTGTTACTGTGAATGCCAAGCAAACTAGCAGGGTAAATATATATTTCATGGTATTATCTTTTTATAATTTTGAATGTCTTCGATAGCTTCTCTTCAACAAATACTTGAAGTATATAGATTGAAGAACTAAGATTACTTAAATCAATTTCTGTTTTGTTTTCCTGAATGCTATGTTGTTTTAATAATTTTCCTTGATAATTGTACAATTGATAAGAGTTTAACTGATTATCAAGGTCAAAACCTTCTGAAGCTATAGTAATAAAGTCTACGGTTGGATTTGGAAATACAACAATTTCAATCTCAGAAGCAGGAACGTTATCAGCATCTTCATTCTCGTTAACTTCTGTATTTTCTTGATAACCAATTTGGATACCTTCTACAACTTGGTGAGCGTTATCCGATATACTAGAGAAAAAAACTTGACCAATGGAATAAGATACGAATCCTGAGTTTCCAGAAGTATTATTACCAGATGAATTTAAGGAATACATTAAATTTCTATTTTGACTAAAGCTATCTATAGAAAAAATGAATAGCGCCAGAAAAAATGATATATAAGTAATTTTTGTGCAGGTGTGCTTCACTGTTCTTTGGGGTATAAGTAGGTTTCTTTCAGCACAATATTATCTAAATAAAAATAAACTCGACGAAATAATTATTTTTTTCGATGAAATACATAGTTTGTTTTCGATAAACTGTAATTTTAGTATTTTCAACACACTATTTTTGACTTGGTTAATATAAGTACGGTCACTTTTAACTTTTGGATGACGGACATATTATATTTTCACAAACAAATATAGGATTAAATGTAAATTTTATAGATGAAACGCAGTTATATGTTAATAAATAGTCATATTTGTTTATAACTATTTATTTTAAAAATTTACTTTATTTGGATTGGAAGTAATTCGTTGAGGATGTAATAGTTTCTAACTATATTTTTTGAATATATAATAACTTGAGTTTGATTATTAATTATCCTAAAATAGGATAGTTACTTGAAGATTGATGCTATGTCACCTTGAGCGCAGTCGAAAGGTCTTTGAAAACGATATGTTCCATGTGTTTTGACTATGCTCAACCTGAAAAATAAAATAATGTACTGATAGACTGAGTTCGATTAATATTTATCTGATTATCAATATGTTATTCTGTTTCCTGATAAAAGTTGTCATTCCGAACGAAGAATGAGGAGGAATCTCATCAAATATACATTTCTCGTCGTTCATACTTCACTCTGTATAAATTATAAAAAATTGGTTTTTAGGTTATTACATTAAAATAAGTGTTTTAATTATTAATCGAACTTAGGTAAATAATAATCAATTTTTTAAAAAAAAATCCTAGTGAAATAGCCAAAATCTAAACTGAGAAGAAATCAATTTCACCTCAAAATGTATAATTTGAGATAGTTTTTGGATTGAACTCATCTTGACTTTTTGTTTTTAACCGAATCCCGATAATTATCGGGAGAGATAAAATTCGTTCAGATGCATCTATTTTTGAAAGTCATAGCATCGCTACGTATAAGAAAATAGATAAAATATGTGCGGATTTCAGCCATTTTTTTAGAAAATAGAGAAAGTCTAAATGAGTTCATTGTTTTATAAAGATGAGATAATTAAGAATGACTATGTATTACAGTACCAAGCGTATACTTTCTTTATACCTGCTTCTAATTCAATGTGGTGTTTCCAGCCTAAGCTATGCAGTTTTGATACATCTGTAAGCTTTTTCATGGTGCCATTTGGTTTTGAAGTATTAAAATAAAGTTGCCCTTTGAAGTCAATTATACCTTTAATAAGATGAGCTAAGTCTTTTATTGAGATGTCATGTCCTGTACCTATATTAATATGAGTGTTACGAATCTCGCTTGTTTTTGTGCTAACACAATCTTTAAAATTACGATGTTCCATCAAAAAAACGCAAGCGTCAGCCATGTCTTCACTCCATAAAAACTCTCGCATGGGGGTTCCGCTACCCCAAACTTCTATTTGTATAGTATCATGATGCTTTCTTATACCATATTTTTCTAAAACACTAATAATAGAAGCTTCAGAAGATGTTCCATGGATACCTTCAATGGGCATTTTATCCAAATCTTTATTAATGGTTTTCCAATCGTTATTATAAAGTGCTTTGCCTAAATGTATTTTTCTAATTAATGCCGGTAGTACATGTGATTTTTCTAAATCAAAATTATCATTTGGGCCATATAAATTGGTTGGCATGACAGAAATAAAATTTGTTTTATATTGTAAATTGTAGCTTTCACACATTTTTATGCCTGCTATTTTAGCAATGGCGTAGGGTTCGTTCGTGTATTCTAAAACATCTGTAAGTAAATAATCCTCTTTCATGGGTTGTGGGCAATTTTTTGGGTAAATACAGGTACTACCTAAAAACATCATTTTTTTTACACCATGCAAATAACTTTGATGAATTACATTGTTTTGTATACACAAGTTTTCGTATATAAAATCAGCGCGATAGGTGTTATTAGCAACAATACCGCCAACTTTTGCGGCAGCTAAAAACACATAATCCGGTTTTTCTGTTGAAAAAAAGGTTGCTACTGCGTGACTGTTGGTAAGATCTAATTCTTTATGAGTACGGGTGATAAAATTTTTATACCCTCTGGTTTCTAGATTTTTTAAAATAGCACTTCCCACTAGTCCTCTGTGGCCAGCGATGTAAATTTTTGAATTTTTTTCCATTACGAGTTTAGCAAATTAGCATAAATTTTATTTAATTAGCTTTCATAAATTTACTCCGCTTGTGTTAAAATGTCATGTCCACCTTTTAACAAATCAACATCTCTTTTAAACAATTTGACATCCGATTCCATCATGTCTTTAACTAAGTCTCCTAAATTATATTCAGGAATCCATCCAAGTTTTTCTTTTGCTTTAGTGGGGTCACCAATTAATAAATCGACCTCTGTTGGACGGAAATAGGTAGGATCTATCGATAATACTTCTTTACCAATCTCTAATTGGAAATCTTTAAGGTTACAAGCCGTTACATAGGCTTTTTCATTAATACCTTCACCTTTAAATTCCAGTTCTATACCTACTTCATTAAATGCCATTCTCACAAAATCACGGACAGTTGTCGTTACACCTGTAGCAATGACCCAATCCTCGGCTTTGTCTGCTTGTAAAATCATCCACATCATTCTTACATAATCTTTGGCATGACCCCAGTCGCGTTTAGCTTCTAAATTTCCTAAAAAAACTTTTTCTTGTAACCCTAGTGCTATTTTAGCAACAGCTCTGGTAATTTTTCGTGTTACAAAAGTCTCTCCTCTTCGAGGAGATTCGTGATTGAATAAAATACCATTACAAGCAAACATATTGTAAGCTTCACGATAGTTTTTAGTAATCCAAAACGCATATATTTTAGCTACACCATAGGGTGAGCGTGGATAAAACGGAGAGTTTTCATCATAAAAACCTCTTTCGTTTTTGTTTTCAGGTAAACCACCATATAACTCAGATGTAGACGCTTGGTAAATTCTAGTTTTCTTTTCTAAACCTAAAATTCTAATGGCTTCTAGTAATCTTAAAGTGCCTAATCCATCAACGTTTCCTACATATTCAGGCGTATCAAAAGACACTTTAACATGTGACATGGCCCCCAAATTATAGATTTCATCGGGTTGACACTCTTGAATAATACGAGTAAGGTTAAGAGAATCTGTTAAATCGCCATAATGTAATTTCAACCTTTGATTAGGATCATGGGGATCTTGATATAAATGATCAATCCTAGCGGTGTTAAAAAGAGAAGACCTTCTCTTTATACCATGTACCATATAGCCTTTTTCTAGTAACAGTTCAGCTAAATAAGAACCATCTTGTCCGGTAATTCCTGTAATTAATGCTACTTTCATATATTTTTGTAGTATAACTCTATTTTCATTAGTTTTTTGATTATTTCAATAAAAAATAACTAAAATTTTGTTAAAAATACTGTAATAAATTAGTTTATAAAAAACTACCAGGGTAAAGTTTTAAAAAATTAGTTAATGTGCATTATACATAATTGAAATTATTAATTTTTTTTTTAAAATAATGAGATTCATAATTTATTGCTTATTGATAATTAGTACTAAACATTATTAATAGCTCAATTTCACTTTATCAAAAGCATTAAAAACCGTTTTAACCCTCCTAAAGTAAAAATTTTTTTCCGATGCCATGGGTCGAAATAAATAGCCCATGCTTCCTTTTTATTACTTAAATTAATCGCTTGCACGCAAGCGATTGGTGATTTGCTTAACATCCAGCGATTTTTTAAAACTAATGAAGATTCTGGAACTGGTGTGTTTTTTGCAATTTGATAGGAAGTTAAACCTGCATTATTATAAGTGTTATTAGATAAAGAGGTATTGCTTTCACGATAATAGGCTGTAAACTTATTAATAAAATGCATAGTGTAATTTTTAATCCCTAACCTTAACCCAAATTCGTAGTCACAGGCATCTTTTGCTTCCTCACGGTATCCGTTTTCTTTTGCAATATGGCTTTTTATAATATAAGCATCATTGGGGAATTGCTGCACTAAACCAGCCTCGATGGGTTTTAATGGATTGATTTCGAACTGTGAAGTTCTATAAAATACTTTATTGAGAATTTCTGAACGCTTTATATCTACTTGGCCATCATCATTCATAAAGTATTGTTTACCGAAAACAATATCGATAGATTCATCTTGCTCATAGCAAGACTTAAAAGTCTCAAGCGCTTCATGGTGCAATAAATCGTCATCATGAAGTAATATGATATAATCACCTAACGCCATCTCAAACAATTGATTCACATTTTTTACTTGTTTCAGGCTTGGTTTATTTCTTATATATCGAATGGAGATATCGTGACTATCAGCCTGTAATTGTTTTATCATCTTTTCTGACTTATCATTGCTAGAGTCATTACTAATAATAATTTCAAAAGGCTTATAAGTTTGAGCTAAACAAGATTCAATAGCTTGTTTGAGATGTCCAAATCTATTATATGTTGGAATACATACCGATATTTTCATAGTTTTTTATTCTCAGGATTTGTTGTTTTCATTTAACAAAACGAAGTTATATAATTCATCCCTTATATTTTAATTATTGTACGGTTTGTAGCGCCTTGATTTTGAATTCTTGTTTATAATATCGATAAAATACAAGTATAACCTATTACTGCAATGTATAGCTTTTTTAATTTTTCAATTGGGTTAAAAACAGCAAAACAGACGATCTATTGGTAGAAAATATAACCCTAACATGTATGAAATTAGAATACTACTCTAAAACTAAGGTTGAGAAAAAATGATTCTCAAATTTAACCACACGATGAATAATGCGGGTTAAGATAATTAAACGTTCTAATAGGTAAATATTTAACTGATTTTACAATGCTTTTATTCTAAGTTTCGATACCTCATCCAAGTCTGTTTTTTAAGGTCCTTTTTTCGTAAAAACTGTTTTGAATTTGCAGCAACGGCTGTCCAGAGTTTTTTTATAACAGTATTTTGAACTGTGATAACCAACTAGTCTAAATCATAGGCTTAAATTAAGTTTAAATTTTTGAGATAGTATTCCTATTAATTTAAAATTGCGAAGCAATTTTACTTTGACTTAAACCAGATTATAAAAATTCAATACCTTTGGTTCACGGTTAAATACTTATAATTTTTTATCTAATAAGAATGTGGATAATTATATTATGCTTAACCATAGAACTTATTTTCATAGCAATTTTTTTAAAAGAAATAAATACATCTTTAATGTTAAAAACGCCACTAGTTTCTATTTGTATTCCTTTATACAATGCATCGGAATACATTCATGAAACACTTACAAGGATTTTGAATCAGACTTACAAGAATATAGAGGTGGTCGTTGTAGATGATTATTCAACTGATGAATCTTACACCATTGCAAAAACGTTTGAATCAAATAAAATTAGAGTTTTAAAAAACAAAAAAAAAGGAGGTAATGCAGCCCGTAATTTTGCATTTCAAAACTCCAAAGGCGATTATGTAAAATTTATGGATGCCGATGATTACTGTTCAGAAAACATGATTAAGGCACAATTAGAAAGGTTGTTAAAAGAAGGAACAAATCAGACCTTAGTGTTTTCTAAGTTAAGAGTGTCTTATCTCGATGTTTTCTATGACTACCCAAGGGATATTGATAAAGATTATGAACCAGGTATAGAATTATTAGTTGATATTTGGAGGTTAAAAGGATATAATTGTCCGCATTGTTATTTATTAAGCCGACAACTGGTAGAGCAAACAGGAGGTTGGAATGAAACCATTTTAAAAAATCAGGATGCAGAATTTTTTGCCAGAGTTATCGCTTTGGCAGATAAAGCATTATCAGTACCCAACGAATTTGCGGTTTGGAGACAAACAGGAAAGGGCGTAAGTACGAATACGAGTACCGAGGCTATAAATTCCGTTATAGATACTTTAGATATTATTTCTAAATTGATACTTAGGTATAATGATACTGCAGAAATGAGAGAAATTTGCGGAACATATATTGGAGCCTACGTGCTTGGAAATTATTCTGATATTAAGCATTTACTACCTAAAGTAGAGCAATTACTCCATAGTATAAATGCCAAAATGAAATTTCCGAATCGTAAGTTAATAAGACTGTTTACTTTTTGTTTTGGATGGAAATCTGCTTTACCATTAATTTATAATCTTCAGGTTTTTAAAAAATCAATCATAGTTTTTGGTCTTAAAATAGCCACTAAGTTTAAAAATAAAGTTAAAATATAAAGTTTATATATGCTAATTATTTAACAAGTGTAAATAGTACTTTATATTACTCAACATGTTTTTATTTTCTGAACATGTATTATTCAGAATTGACTATCGATATTATTTATAATTTTAAAGGAAGCAAATCAATTGTTCTTTCAACTTCTTCTAAATTAATAAAAAAACCATCTTCCTTCGGGATTCCTACGACAAATCCATAATTTAGGTTTTCCATATCTGTTGTGATTTTAATAACCCCACAAAAACGATATGGAGGCTGCAGTGTTAAGACAGAAGCCCCTGGTTGTAAAACCATTAATCCATGCATTAAATGACTACCTTCAATTCCGATAAGAATTTGTGCACCTACACACGCAGAAATAATTTCAGATGCACTTTGCTTGGTTACATCGACAATACGAAATCCATATTTATCACGGAGTTGTTCTGCAATTTCAATTTCATTTACCATGACACGAGTTGTTCCTGAATTTCCTCGTAAAATAAATACCCCAGGATGCGAAGTACCAGGAAACATAGACAATAATTTATTTCGATTTACAGAAAATCGCTTATGCTTGCTTTCACTGTTACCCCAATCGTCATCAAAGAAAATAGCATTTTTTAAGTATGCAGTATTGCTTCTGAGTGGTTTCATTTCTAATGCTGACTCGTATTCAGTCATATGTGGACTTATAAAAATATTTGAAGTTATAGGAACTCCTTCAGAGGCTGCCAATTGATACATTGTACAATCATCAGTTAGCCAAAGACCAAAAAATTCGTGCCCATCGTATGAGCTATAAATTGATGCATTATTTATTTCTGTATCTATTATAAAGGGTGGAAAATAATTCATTTTAGTCGTGAGTTTCGAAGTAGAATGTAGTAGAAAACGATGCAAACCTTTATGAAGAGAACCATTAATCATCCATACATTTTTTAGCATATAGGCACGTGTAGGTTCATGCTTTATTGTAAGACCTCCATGCATCATAGTTTTTGGGTTATCAGTATATGCAGTCCCTGTAATACGATTAAGTTGCCCTTCAAGAAAATAAGCTTTTGGTGTAATAGAGGTATTACCAGGCGCAATTTCCCAAGATTTTATAGCAAGGCTCTCTAATTTTTTTCCTTTACGAAACAACGCGTGTGTTTTTTTTAATCCTTTGAGGTATTTTGTGTATCCTATTGGTGTAAATTGTAATTTTTTTTTCATGATTGAAATTTTAAATTGTTCTTTAAGATGATAATTCGAACAGGTCATTTATTTTGTTAGGCAAAGCGTATATGAATATTTTTTCAGAACAAGTTTCCTTTTCCTCATATGCAACTGCACCTATGTAATTATCTGTTATTTCAAAACCTTGAATTTTCCAATTTTTTTTACTTTTGGTTATTGAGGAATCTAAAATATGTAAGCCATCTATACTAGGTACTTTTGAAAAATCATCATCAATACCCTTACCCAAAGCTTTTACAAAGGCTTCTTTGCGAGTCCATATACTATGAAAGGTGTAATTTTTATCTATAGCATTTTGAATTAATGATATTTCTTTGTCGTTATATATGTGCTCAAGTGAATTCACAACATCATAGGGTTTATCAATATGCTCAATATCAATACCAATAGCCCGATTAGCTATAGCTATAAGGCCATAGTATTCAGAGTGAGTAACATTAAAAAAAACAGATGGATGAGATGATAGATAAGGTTTCTTATTCTTTTGATAATCAAGTTTTATCTGTTTAATGTCTGATTTGGTGTGAATAGACAAAACAAATTTTAATAGACTTCTACAAATTATAAACCTATTTTTATCAATTTCTTTGTAATATTTTTTTGATCTATCAATTTCTTTTAAATCTAAAAAAGAACTTAAGTCATCAATAATACTAACATAATCAGGTAAATAAATTTTATAGACAATGACATCAGAATTTATTAAAACACAATTATGTTTATCACTATTTGTATTTAATAAACCATAAAAACTACAATGTACTTTAGTTTTTGTTGGCATGATTTCTCAAATCTAAAATATTTTGAAAAACAGATGCGACCTCTTTAATATGCTGAGAAGAAAGAATAGTATCATGATTACCGGGTATTTTATGAATATTTAAACCTTTTAACGCGAATTTTTTCCACCTCATAAAAATGGAATCATCTACATAGCCAATTTTTTCTTCAGCTCTAAATAAGTCTACTTCAATTTCCAAGGGAGTTATATAGTAGCGACTCTTGATCGGTTGAATAATACTTTCGGTCTTAAGAAACTCTTGATGTTTTAATAGGTCTTGATCTGTATTGAAGTTTTTAGTTTCCAAATTTTTGGTTAACATGAATTTCTTTTTTTGGTTAATATGAAATTTGAAATTTTTCCAGCTTTTGGTCATTTCTTTTAAGAAATAAAATCTTCTTTTATATCTATAAGCACGCAATGCTAATTTTTTGCGTAAAGGAGTATTATGGTAAAAGTGAGGTTCGATAACAGTATCAAATAAACCAACCATAGTTACTTTTTTACCTAATTTTAGAAATTTTCTAGCCATTTCAAAGGCCAAGATACCACCAAGAGAATATCCAGCTATGGCGTAGGGACCTTCTGGATTATGATTAATAATAGTTTCAACATAATGACTCGCTATTTTTTCAATAGAATCGTATCGTTCACCAGTATTAAAAAGTTCTTTAGCTTGTAACCCAAATACAGGTTGATCTACATCTAGATTATCTGCTAATTCTTTGAATATTAAAACCTCCATACCCGCACCATGAACAATATAAATAGGGGTTTTATTTCCTTTTGGTTTAATAGGAACTAAAGAACTCCATGTTTCAGTTTTATCCTTTTTATTCAATAGGAGAGAAAATTCTTTTATTGTAGAGTATTCAAATAAGGATGATAAAGGCAATCTTTCTCCAATTTCTTTTTCAAGTTGATTCATTACTTGAATAGCAATCAATGAATTACCACCTAATTCAAAAAAGTTACTTCTAATATCTATTGAATCTGAATGGAGATACTTTTTCCAAATTTCAGCTACTAGTTTTTCAGAATCATTTTGAGGTTTTGTAAAATCACTAGAGTCAATTTGTATATATTCATAATTTAAAAGTGCTTGTCGATCTAATTTTCCATTTGGTGTTGTTGGTAATTCTTTTATTATTTTAATTTGGTTTGGTACAAAATATGAAGGTAACTCATCAGCTAAATAAGTCTTCCATGCACTGATTTGTTCATTAGTGATTTTTTTATATTCTAAAGGTTTTACAAAAGCTATAAGACTATCATTATGAGCTAATACAACAGCTTCGCATATATCATTTATTTTTACAAGTGTTTTTTCAATTTCTTCTGGTTCAATTCTGTAACCACGCACTTTTATCTGTTGGTCTAAACGACCCAAACAAAGAATTTCATTAGTGGGTAGCAATTTTCCTAAATCACCAGTTCGGTATATTATTGAATTAGAATCCGGATAGAATGGGTTTTTAATAAATTTTTCAGAGGACAAATCTGGACGATTTAGGTATCCTAGACCAATTCCATCACCTGCTATTACAATTTCTCCAATGACTCCAGGAGGAGCTAATTGACCATTTGAATTTAAGATATATAATTGAGTATTTGCTATTGGTTTGCCAATAGTTATTAAGGTATCATCAGATTTTATTTCTTTTATTATGGAATATATGGTGGTTTCAGTAGGGCCATACATATTCCAAAGTTTATCACACTTAGAAAGTATTCTTTGTGCTAAATCATAGGTTAAAGCTTCACCACCACAAAAAGCTTTAATTTTAAGAGGTTGTTTCCAATTAGATTCCAATAACATTTTCCATGTTGTAGGTGTTGCTTGAACAATACTAATTTGTTTTGTTTCTATTAACTTAAGTAATAATTCCCCATTACGAGCAGTTTCGGAATCAGCCATTACTATCGACGCACCATTTAAAAGTGGTAAAAATAGTTCAACTCCAGCAATGTCAAATGAAATAGTTGTAATTGCTAAAAATCTATCTTGCTCAGTTATTCCAGATTCTCTGGCTATACTAAATAATAGATTTACAAGATTTTTATTAGTAATTGGAACACCTTTGGGTTTGCCAGTGGTACCAGATGTGTACAGGATATAAGCAACACTATCTTGATTTAGAGTGACTTCTAAATGATGATATGAAAGATTAGTTAAATTATTTAATGCGTCTTCAATGTATATTTGCTTAACAGTATTATCAAATTCAAAAGCACTATCATTATTCGTAATGACGTGTTTAGCATTTGAATCTTTTAAGATAAATTCTAATCTAGATTTTGGATAATTTGGATCTAATGGTACATAAGCAGCACCACATTCTAATATGGCAATTAAAGTTGCTAATAATTCTGGACTTCGGTTTATGGCAACACCAACATAGTCACCAGGATTAATGCCTTGATTAGTAAAATAATGCGCTAATTTATTTGCTTTTTTGTATAACGCTTCGTAGCTAAGTTTGGTGTCTTGAAATTCTAAAGCTAAGTTTGATGTATAAATTTCGGCTTGTTTTTTTAGTAATGTGTATAAAGTTTCTGTCGGATAATCAACTTTAGTATCATTTAATTTATTGTATGCAGATAAAAAATTACTAGTAATAATTTCTGAAATAGATTCTGTTGGGTTATAAACTAACTTTTCAAGTAATGCCTCAAATGAAGCCATCATTTGCTTTATCGTATCAGGCTTGAATAGAGTAGTATTATATTTCCATCTAAAACAAGGCCCATCTTTAGATTTAAAAGCTTGAAGTTCAATTTCAAAGGTTCCATAATCTCCAATATTAAGAGTCAAATCATGAGATAAATTATGAAATGAAATTTCATTTTCTAAATTTTTATTCAATTCAAGATTTAGCGTTACTGGTACCAATGGTATTCTTGAGGGATCTCTAGCAACTGAAAGCTTTTCAAGAATATGACCAAAACTAATCGATTGATGTTCGTAAGCATCAAAGAATTGGGTCTTCCTGCGTGTAAGGTACTCGTTGAAAGTGATTTTTAGATCTACTTTACTTCGCAGAGGTAATACATTGACACCATGACCAATAATTTGGGTCATATCAAAATGTGCAGGTCTAGAATTTGTTAAACCAACAACCAAATCATTTTGACCAGTTTGTTGATATAAAAACACCTCAAAGGCTGTCATTAAAGTGGTTACTAAACTACAACCAGCATTTAGTCCTGTATGCTTTAAAGCATTTAAAAGATTTTTATCTATTAAAAAATCAAGGCGGTGATTGTTGTAAGTTCGAAGTTGAGGTCTCGGATAATCTATAGGTAGCTCAACTTTAGGAACTGATTCTTGGTACATATTTAACCAAAAATCTTCCGAAAGTTTATATTCATTGCTCTCAGCAAATAAATTTTCTTTTTCTGCAAATAAACTGTAAGGATCAACCTCAGGTAGGTTTGGTAATTTGTCTTGAACATAAGCGGAATAAATGACACCAAGTTCTTCCAAAAAAACATCAATACTAAGCCCATCACAAATTGAATGGTGAACCGTTATAATAAATATATGTGCATTCTCACTTAATTTAATGACGCTAGCTTTAAACAACGGATCATGAACTAAATCGAATAAATAATTTATATCTTGATGTTGTAATTCATCTTTTAATTTTAATTTTTCATCTTCTAATTTATTAGATAGGTCATTATATGAAATTTCAAATGCAATTTCACTAAAAATACACATGAAGGCTCCATCTTCACTAAAAGAAGCTCTTAAAGATTCATGGCGCTCAACTAAATGTTCTATGGCTCTTTTTAAAGCGTTAAATTTAAAATCGCCTAAAAAATTTAGTGAAAAAGATAAGTTATATGCGCGCTTTGCATCATCACCTCCAAAAAGGCAATCAATCAATATTTCAGATTGCGCTTTTGTTGTATGAATTACGCTTTCAATTTGAGGTCCTGAAAATGGATTAAATTGAACTTTATTTTTTATTTGCGGTGGATTCTTCATTATTTAGTTTAACAGACAGCTATATTTTATACTAAATTAAAAATTAATTTTAATATATTTTCCTTCCTTATTGGAATCTTTAATATACCAAGCTGGATTACCTTTTTCATCTCGTCCAAGTCTAGCTCCAGGCATAGGTGGCTTATTAGACGTTACAGTTAATTCTTTATCTTTTTTGCTAATGTCTTTTTGTTGCACACGAATCACATTAGTTTTGGATATATTTATTTTTTTTGCATTTTTTAAATTAATAGGTTTGTCTTTTAAACTTTCATCAGAATTATTATTTAATTGTGCATTTTGTAGTGCTTCTATTTGCTTGCTTAAAATTTCAAGTTGATTAGAAATTTGTTCCATGGTAGTTTGTTGTTGCCCATTTGACGACATCACACCAACAGTATTAGAATTTGAATTTAACGCCGTAGTATCTTTTTTAATAACTTTATGGTTTTCTTTGCTTTCTAAAACGTCTTCTTTAGGAAGATTTTGATCAAAATAATCAACTAAAAGATTTGGTGTTTCTAAGTCTTCATTTAATTGCCTAAATGTAATTGGTAAATTAAACTCTTTTTTTAATTTAACAGATAATTGCGCAAGAACCAATGAGTCTAGACCAAGTTCTAAAAACGTATTAGAATAGATATTAGGCTCTAATGTTATACCACAAGAAAGATTTATGATTTCTGATATTTTTTCTAGTAATGAATTTCTTCTATCACCTTCATTTATCACTTCATTTACAGTTTCTACAGTTTCTAAGTCTTTGGAAGGATTGACAACTTTTAGTTTTGGAGCTGAATTAGAGTCGCAGTAACTTACCCCAGTTGCACCATTATAAACTATGGCTTCTACCCAGCAAGGTTTGCGATCAAATACATAACTTGGTAAATCAATTTTTTGTCTTTGTTGTTCTTTATAAAAAGATTTCCAATCTGGATTCATACCCCTAATCCACATCTCACCTAAAGCATTTAGTACGCTAGTATACTCATTACTTTCTCTTTCTTTACTAAATGTAAAACTAGAAAAAGCAGGTATAATTTTGCCAGCAGCTTGTTGTTGAGCTAAAGATGTTAGAGATTTTCCTGGACCTACCTCTAATAATATAAAATCATCCAATGCTAAAACAGTATCCATAGCATCTGCAAATCTAACTGTATTCTTTACATGATTCACCCAATACATGACACTGGTAGCTTCATCATCAGTTAACCAAGTACCAGTTACTGTTGAAACTATAGGTAAACGAGGAATGTTTAGTGTAACTTTTTTCAGAGTTTCTTCAAAACTTTCCATCATAGGATCCATCATGGATGAGTGAAATGCATGACTTGTAAAGAGGATTCTATTTGGAACATCTTTAGATTCCATTATTTTTGAAAAATCTTCTATATCGGCATCTTTTCCTGAAACAACACATAAATGTTTAGAGTTTATGGCTGCTATTGATAGTGTTTTTGGGAGTATTTTTTTTAATTCATCTTCTGGTAATCTCACAGATAACATACTACCTCCAGGAAGTTCGCTCACTAAGCGGCTTCTGGTAGCAATTACGTGTAGAGCATCTTTTAAACTAAATACACCTGCTAAATGTGCTGCTACAAACTCACCAACACTATGCCCACAAAGTAAGGTAGGTTTAATTCCCCAACTCATCCATAATTTGGATAATGCATATTCCGTAATAAATAATGCAGGTTGTGTATAGAAGGTGTTTTTTAATTTTGCTTCAGCTTCATCAGAATCAGTGGCTGGGAAAATTACGTTACGAATATCTAATTTTAAATCATCCTTTAATAATTCAGCACATTCATCTATGGCGTTACTATATACTTTTTCATTATCATAAAGTGTTTTTCCCATTTGTAAATACTGTGAACCCTGTCCTGGAAAAAGAAAGCCCATTTCAGTTGGCTCAACTTTCAGTATAGAAGATTTTGTATTAATAGGTTTTAAAGACGTTAAGTTTTCAGCTGCTTCTTTTGATGTATCAGCGATTGAAAAAGTACGATGACTAAATTCATCTCGAGTTGCACTTAAAGAATAAGCGATATCTGCTAATGATGTATTTGGTGATTTTTGAATAAAATTCCCTAAAGTTGATTGATAACCAGATAAGCTATTTTCACTTTTAGCTGACCAAGTAAGTATTTGAGATGGTCTACCAACAGTTGTTGGTTTAGGCTCCATTTCATATTCTTCAACAATAACATGAACGTTTGTGCTTCCTATACCAAATGAACTTATTCCAGCTCTTCTTGGACCGTCAACCACCCAATCAAGTACTTTATTAGTTAAATAGAAAGGACTATTTTCAAAATCTATATTAGGGTTTGGTTTAGTAAATCCAACTAGCGGTGGTATTTGCTTGTTACGCATCGCTAATATTGTTTTAATTAAACCAGCTACTCCAGCGGCTGCAGTTGTATGTCCGAAATTACTTTTTATTGAGCCTAAAGCACAGTAGCCATTACGTTCTTGTTTACCATATGCTATTTTTAGCCCTTCTACTTCTATAGGGTCTCCAACTAAAGTCGCAGTACCATGTGCTTCTAAATAACTAATAGTTGAGGGTAAAACCTGGGCATCATTTAAAGCTTTAGTTATAGCTCCAGCCTGACCTTTAGAATTGGGAGCCATAAAACTTCCTTTATCTCCACCATCATTATTTACACCTACACCTTTTATAATTCCGTAAATAGTATCTCCATCTCTTTTGGCAGCTTCAAGGCTTTTAAGTAAGACCACACCAGCACCATCACTAAAAACAGTTCCTTTACCAGAAGCATCAAAAGGGCGAGTACTTCCATTGGGGCTTTTTATAAAGCCTTCATCATAGGGATGACCACTATATATTGGTGCAGTAACACTTGATCCGCCAGCAAGCGCAACATCACATTGACCAGTGCGTATGGCAGTAGCGGCTTCAGTAATAGCTAACAATGACGTAGAACATGCAGAATGTACGCTAACAGCTGGTCCCTTTAAATTTAAATGGTAGGCTACACGAGGTGCGATAAAATCTTTACCATTAACCGTATAAATATTTAAACCCCCTACTTGATCTTGCAATTCATTATTTAAATACACATTATTTTCATAATATGTATTTATTTCACAGCCAGCATATACACCAATACTTCCTTTAAAATGTTTTGGTAAATGTCCAGCTTGTTCCAAAGCTTCCCAACAAATTTCTAGGAAAATTCGTTGTTGAGGATCCATTGCCTGTGCTAGTTTTGGGTTTAGACCAAAAAAGTCAGCATCAAATGTTTTTGCTGAAGGTAATAACCCTCTCGCAGTTACATAAAGCGGATCATTGCGTAAGTAATCAGGAATACTAATATCTAATTCTTCTTTTGAGAAAAAAGTAATAGTTTCTTTTCCATCTCTAAGGATATTCCATAATTCTTCTATCGTATTAGCTCCAGGAAATCTTCCTGCCATACCAATTATTGCTATATCTTTTGAGGAATTTTCTTCTTGAGAAGATTCTAATGTAAATACATCTTCTTTATTGGAGCTAATATTTACACTCTCAATAAGTTCAATAATGGTTGGGTGCGTATAAATTTTAGATACCGAAATATCAATAGATAAATGATTTTTTATTAAAACAGTTAATTTTTGAGCTAATATGGATGTACCTCCTAAATCAAAAAAATTATCCTCAACACCAATATTTTTTTTAGGTATTTGTAATTGTTCACTCCAAATATTAACGATTTGTTTTTCAAGATTTGTGCGAGGTTTTTTTATTGGTGACCATGAATCTGGTCTTTTGTATTCTGGTATAGGTAAATTTTTCTTATCAATTTTTCCATTTGGGGTTACAGGAAATTCATCTAAAAACACAAAATAAGATGGACATAAAATGTCTGGTAGAACCTCAGTAAGTTTATTGCGAATAGCATTAATATCCTGAAACTTTGCTTCAGCTTTTATATAAGCAACTAATCTAGTACCATTTCCTAAATGGTTACTTGCTATTACAACAGATTGTTTTATGCCTGCTAGGTCATTAATAACAGATTCAATTTCTTCTAATTCTATGCGATGACCTCTAATCTTAACTTGTTGATCTATACGTCCAAGACATTGTATATCATTATTTGGTAATATTTTACCTAAATCTCCAGTACGGTATAGAATATCTTTTGGTTGTTTTGAAAATGAGTTAGATATGAATTTCTCAGCAGTTAATTCTGGACGTTTCCAGTAGCCTTGAGAAACACCATCACCACCAATTACAATTTCACCTATTTCTCCTGGTTTTACAAGTTCCCTTTTTTCGTTTAATAAATAAATTTGAGTATTGGCTATAGGCTTGCCAACAGTAATAAGTTTGTCATCTGCTTTTATTTGCTTTACAGATGACCAAATTGTAGTTTCTGTTGGGCCATACATGTTCCAGAGTTCATCACATTTATCTATTAACTGATGAGCAAGGTTTAGAGGCATAGCTTCACCACCACATAGTGCTTTTAAAGGCAGAGGTTGTGTCCACCCTATATCTAATAGCATTTGCCATGTAGTAGGTGTAGCTTGTAATATAGTTATATCTTCTTTTTTTAATAAATCAAGAAGAAGTTTACCATCTCGAGCTGTATCATCATCTGCTAACACAAGTTTAGCTCCTTTAATTAGCGGTAGAAATAGTTCTAAACCCGCAATATCAAAAGATATAGTGGTAATAGAAAGTAGTTTATCAGTTTCCTTAATACCAGGTTCAATAGCCATGCTAAAAAGGAAATTTACTAGGTTTTTATGAGTAACTGTAACGCCTTTTGGTTTACCTGTAGAGCCAGAGGTATAAAGCATGTAAGCTACAGATTCTTGTTCAACAGTAATATTCTGTATGTCTTTAATCTCTTTGTCAAAACTAGATAAAGCATCTTGGATTAATATAGTTTTAGTGAATTTCGGTAAATATTCAGAAAGTTTTTTTGAAGTAATTAAAAACTTAGCTTCGGAATCATTTAACATAAACTCTAACCTCGACTGCGGAAATTTAGGATCAAGTGGTAAATAAATTCCACCACATTTTAATATGGCTAAAAGAGTGATGATTAATTCTGGAGTTCGTTCTAAAGAGATAGCTACAATTGTTCCTGGACGAATACCTTCTTTCCAAAGGTAATTTGCCATTTTGTTACTCTTTTGTAATAAATTATGATATGTAATAGTTTCATTATTAAACTGTAACGCTAATGATTTTTCATTAACAACGGCACATTCTTCAAAAATTTTAAATAATGAAGTGTTTGGATATGTGATTTTAGGGCCAAGTATCATAAAATATATTCTATTTTAATTGTTAGAGCTTAGTATTAAAAAATTTATTAAAGCCTAAATTTCTATAAATATAAACTTTTACTCTAGCTTATTTTGCCAGATATTATATTAATGATCTCTTTTTTTGTTGCTATTAACCAGATTTGGTTTTTGAGGGAACAATAATCCATGAGAGGGAATGTAAATTATTAGTACAATAATAACATACATTAAATTAATTTAAATAAGTTTTCTATACATGGTAATTAAATTCGTTGAACTACAATGGTACTAAATGTGGTATCATTGTATGTTATAAAGTATTTTAAACTTCTGTCTCTTATTGAATTACAAGTAATAAATTTATTAAATAAATTTACGATAGTTATTAATAAAAAAACTTATCATATTTAAGTTTTATTAAATTAAAAGAAATATGGATTTTCATTTGAAGAAAAATGAGTTTTCACAAATTTTATTAGCGTTAATAATCGTTAGTAAAAAATACTTTTTAAAAAAATTATTCGGATGTATTTAAAGAAAGTTTAAAAGTGCGCACGAGAAGATTCGAACTTCCACATCCTAAAACG
>TARA_R110002096_G_scaffold108476_1_pt1 | contig 48755 bp, 41 predicted proteins | sample TARA_R110002096 | Tara Oceans TARA_R110002096 (sample SAMEA4397295) | marine metagenome | biome: Polar Biome; feature: [DCM] deep chlorophyll maximum layer (ENVO:01000326); material: water (ENVO:00002006), including particulate matter (ENVO:01000060) such as... | depth 35 m
ATCTTGAAGGCTGCGGAATCAGGCTCAAGATGGGTTTGCCGGACGTGTACCAACCAATGCCATAGCTGTCGCCACAACCAAAAACTGAGTGAAGGGAAGTTTTTCTGTCAATTAACTCAGGAGCCGCTATCCGCGACCGAGGTGGAGTTGATCTGCTGTGAGCATGAGCCTGTCGCGACCAGATAGAGCTAAAGCTATTGTTAAAACTGAATAAATCCCGGGCAGTTTTATTGTTCAGCTTTTCCTGGTTTAGCTCCAAGCCCGGAGTAATGGGACTTTGTGGGTCACACCAGCGCACCATTAACAATGGCCCGCAACTCCTGTCGGATCGGGTAAGACGACGACGGAATCAGTTGCGCCATGAAGATCATCACCAACTCTTCGACCGGATCGATAAAAAAGCTGGTGCTCGCCAAGCCACCCCAACCGTACTCGCCGACCGATCCGTTGGTCTGGGATTTGGCAACGTCGGTCTTGACCGAAAAGCCCAGGCCAAAGCCACTCCCGGCATAAGGTGTCTCACTGAACGCACCCACCGAGAGGCCCGGCAGATCCTGATTACCGGGTAGATGGTTGCTACGCATGAATTCCAGGGTTTTGCGACCAATGATCCGCTGCCCCTGAAATTCCCCGCCCTGACACAGTGCCTGGGCAAAATGAAAATAATCGTCAATGGTGGAGACCAGCCCGCCGCCGCCCGACAGAAACCTTCCCTTACGCCGGAAAGGTGAGGTCTCCGGATCGTCCTGCAGCTTGAACTGATCGCCGGGCTGGTACTGATAGCAGGCGGCGAAGCGGTCAAGCTGGTCATCACGGACGTCGAAGCCGGTGTCGGGCATGTCCAGGGGGGCAAAGATATGCTCGCGCAAATACTCATCAAACGGCTGATCCGACAGCAACTGCACCAGATACCCCAGCACATCCGTGCTGACCGAATAGTTCCAGGCCGTACCCGGTGAGAACTCCAGCGGCAGTTCCGCCAACTGACTGACCAGTGCTTCCATCGTCAGATCCCGGCTGCCATCCAGCTTTAACTCCCGGTAGGCAGCGTCAACGTTGGTACGGTTCATAAATCCGTAGGTCAGGCCTGACATATGAGTGAACAGGTCGCGAATGGTCATGGTGCTGGTTGCGGGTGTGGTCAGGAAATCAGGATAGACACCGCTTTTATAAACCCGCAGGTTTTTCCAGGCCGGAATATACTTGTGTACCGGATCGTCCAGCAAAAACCGCCCTTGCTCATAAAGCTGCATCATGGCGATAGAGGTGATCGGCTTGGTCATCGAGTAAATGCGGAAAACCGTATCCCGGCGAACCGGCTTATTGCGTTCCACATCCATCAGCCCCTGGGCTTTTACATAGGCGATCTCCCCTCTCCGGGCCACCAGTGTCAGCGCACCGGGCAATTTACCAGGCTGGATATAGCGACGGTCAAGGTGCCCTTCAATGTTGAGAAGCTGGTCCGGTGCGAGGCCGATAATCTGTTTGAGCTCTGTCATAGAGGAGGCACTTTCTTGTGTGGTTTTGAAATCATTGCGTCGCTATTAAACAATGATCCTGGCGCCCGCGGCCAGCCGTGAATGCCAGATTATTTGAAAAAACAGGGCCACAAAACGGAGTCAGAGATGGCTTGCCCCTTCTGGATGCATGAAATTACGACGACTGATGTTCAGGTGCGAGGTACCTGAACATCCGCTCTGGATTAGTCGGTTACGATCCCCGTCAAATTTGCAGCTTCCAGTTTATGGCTTAAGTGACTCCGCAGAATATGCCCAAGACGTTCTCCGTCGCGGGCCTGAAGTGCCTCGATCATGTTTTCATGGTCATTTACGGCTTTGCGCCAGAAATCATCACTCATTTCAGATGAATAGCGGATTCGTTTAATACGCTGACTCAGGTTGTTATACATCTCCAGAAGCACGTCGTTCTTTGAAGCCAGCATGATACATTCATGAATTTTCTGGTTGGCATGAAAGTACTCTTTGAGTTCATTACGATGGAAATGTGCGACCATTTTATTGTGAAGATCGCGGATGTGGGCAACCTCAGCGTCACTGATGTATCGGCAGGCGGTTTCACCGGACAGTCCTTCCAGGGCGCCCATGATGTCATAGGTGTGCTTGACGTCATCCAGGGTCAGCCGGGTTACACGGGCACCGCGATTCGGCAGCATTTCAATCAGACCTTCGGACTTCAGAACTTTCAACGCTTCGCGGAGGGGCGTTCTGGAAATGCCAAACTTTTCACAGAGCTCTTTTTCGGAAATTTTCTCTCCGGCAGCCAGTGTGCCGTGTTCAATTAATCCCCTGATCCTGTCAGCAGCTTCTTGATAGAGAACTCTATGTTGTATCTTTTCCATGTGACCTTTTCTTAAAGAGTATTGAGATGTCGGCGATTTTCGTGTGACTGTTGTATCTCAGAATGGAATCCTGTAATTAAACTGTACCTTGTATTAAGAATTCAAAATAGTATTTGAAGCCCAAAATAGTGTGCAGCGCGTCGATTTGAAAGGCTCGAAGACCTTAGACGCCCGATTTAGCTGGCGGAACGGTGCTTCATCCGTCCTGGGGTTCTGGGAGCCTGAACGTTGGGCTAGCCAGCCTCCCCGGCTGGAAAAATCTATGTGTATTTGTTCATCCCAGATGATTTTGGAGGCTATATGGCAGGCAAGGTTTATCGCTCCAGTGTAAAAATTTCACGGGCGCAGGCCCGGCAAATCGTGGACGGTGCATTTGCTATGGCACGTGCCCAGGATATGGATCCCCTGACGGCGTTTGTTATGGATGGGGGAGGCAACATGATTTCCGCCGAACGGGAAGATGGCTGTGCGCCACTGCGCCTTTCCGTCTCCAGAGGTAAGGCGTTCGCCGCTTTGGGTAATGGTGCCTCCAGTCGAACCGTGGGGGAGCGTAACGAGCAGCGGCCGGCTTTTTTAGCGTCGGTTGCCGCAGCTTCGGATGGTCAGTTCATACCCGTAGCCGGTGGTGTGCTGATTCTCGATACGAACGATGAGGTCATCGGAGCGGTGGGGGTTAGCGGCGCATCCTCAGATGAAGATGAGCAGGTGGCGATTGCCGGCATTGAAGCAGCCGGTTTTAAGGCGGGAACCGCTCCAGACTAAAACTGCGGGCGGCTATTGCTCGTCTTCAAGGCCGCGCTCATGCTGCTCACGCCCCAACACGGTGGCTGGCTCTGAAACCTGAGCAGCCGCCTTACCTACACCCAATGCATACCCGTATATCTGCCCTATCTCTCTCCCAATTTTCCCTCAACGCCCAGCTTCAGACATTTGGTTCAACTATTGAAACGCTCTTTGGTACTGGAGTCGGTTCGCGCTGGCCCTGCGCCATAATTAGACTAAAGTATAATACAGAATAATGAATTATGAATTCATATTTGAGTTGTGGGTAATCTGAACGGCTTACCGGAGCACAGTTTTTTGGCCGCAGAATTCGACAAATCTGGCTAGCCGGTCATCCATGAAGGTAACGAAGAACGGTAACACAATGATTTTTAGAGAGATTTAGCTATCGACGGTTTTGCCTGCAAACAACAACAATGAAACATCGGAGATTAGTATGAAAATCTTGAAGACAGCATTGCTCGCTTCCGTGCTTGCGCTAGGCGTACAAGCCGCGCAGGCAGCAGAGACCCAGATCAAATTTGGTCATGTAGGAGGACCAGGGTCTCTATTCGAAAAATCAGTCAATGAATTCGCAAGAATTGCCAACGAGAAACTGGAAGGTAAAGCCGAGGTTATACCTTTTGGTTCCAGCCAGTTAGGCAGTGACTCCCAGATGCTCAATAAACTGAAGCTGGGGACGCTTGATCTGGCTTTGCCATCCTCCGTCATGAGCAGTGTGGCGCCCGAGTTTTCCGTGTTTGAGATGCCCTATCTGATTGAAGACAGTGAACATATGAAACGCGTGCGCGATGAACTTGTGCGGGATGTGTTGTATCAGGCCGCTGAAGATAAAGCCTACAAAATTATTGGCGTGTGGGAGAACGGCTTTCGGCAAATAACCAATAATGTCCGCCCTATCGTTGTGCCTGCCGACCTTGAAGGGGTCAAGCTAAGAACCCCCAACGGTATCTGGCGCGTTGAAATGTTCAAGAGCTACGGTGCGAATCCTGCCCCAATGGCACTTTCTGAAGCCTTCGTGGCGTTGCAGACAGGCGCGATGGACGGTCAGGAGAACCCTCTGGTCCAGATCTACTCCCAACGATTCCATGAAGTTCAGGATTACCTCTCAATTACCAACCACGTTTATACCCCTGCTTACGTGTTGGCTGGCGCCCGTTGGAACCGGCTGCCAGAGGAGGTCAGAAATGTGCTGATCGAGACCGCTGAGGAGGTGGAGGCCTTCGCACTTCAGCAAGGCGAAATGCTCGACAACAGTCTGGTCGAAAAAATGAAAGCGGAAGGGATGCAGGTGAATAAAGCAGACCAGAAAGCATTCGTCGCCGGCTCAGACGCTATCTATGCAAAGTTCGCCGATGAAGTCGAAGGCGGCAAGAAAATGCTGGACAAGGTTAGTCAGCTCCGCAAGCAATAGTGATCGATTGCTGCCTGTTCACACGGTTCGCAGGCACTGAGCGGACCCTGTGAACAGGCGGTTACTGGCTGGCACTCGTGTTTCAGGAGTTATGAATGAAGTCACTTACAACATTTAAAAATGGCTATTGCAAGTTTCTTGAGATCATCGTCGTTGCCATCATGATTGCGCTGGCGTCGGTCGTTACCGTGGGTTTTCTCTCGAGGCTTGTTGGTTCACCGTTCAGCTGGTATGACGAAGTTGCGTCTGTCGGCCTGGCCTGGCTGACATACTATGGCGCTGCACTTGCCGCCGCGAAGGGCGCCCATATTGGTTGCCCGACTGTCGTGAACTACTTCCCCCCCGCTATCCGGTTGCCCATTGCGTTAGTCGCGGAGGCCATCACCATTGGTTTCTTCGTTTTACTGGCATACACCGGCACCCAGGTCGTTATGATCCTTGAGGGCTCGACACTTATCAGTCTGACCAGTGTATCCGTGCAGCTCACGCAATCTGCGATTCCCGTTGGAGCCGTCCTCTTCATTATCGCTGAGCTCTTGCACTTGCCGGAGGTGATCGCCAGCGCTAAAGGAAAAGGGTTTACGGATCATGAACTGGAGGAAGCGGGCCTCGGGTACGACAAGGCTTCAATAGCCACTAAATAGCAGCCTTGAGCAAGCCCAGGAGAATAATAAGATGATCATCTTTTTAATGTTCGTTGGTCTTATATTTCTGATTCTGATCAACGTGCCTGTAGCGATAGCGCTAGGTATCGTTGGCGCTGTTGCGACCGTCAGTAGTTATGGGGTCTTGGCACTGCCCAATGTCGCGATGGTGATGTTTGATGGTGCGACGAAATTTCCACTCATTGCGATACCACTTTTCATATTGGCGGGTGCCATTATGAACGCCTCCAGTATATCGAGACGGCTGATTGATCTCGCGTCGGCCATGCTGGGCTTTATAAGGGGCGGGCTGTCTATGGTCACCATAGGCGCTTCGATATTTTTCGCAGAAATTTCGGGTTCCGCAGTCGCAGGTGTTTCTGCCATTGGCAGCATCATGATCCCCGCGATGAAAAAGAAGGGCTATTCGAAAGAGTTCTCGGCAGCTATTTCTTCTTCAGCGGCGAGCCTGGCCATCATATTGCCGCCGTCCATTCCCATGATTCTGTATGCCGTGATGTCCGGCGTATCTGTGGTCAAAATGTTTGTCGCCGGTATTCTGCCGGGGATCCTTGGTGCCATGGGTCTTGCAGCCATGTGCTATTACCTCGCTAAAAAGAATAACTTCCCTTCGGAAGGTGAATTCCAGGCCAAAAAGCTCTGGGATGCTTTCAAGGGTGCAATCTGGGCCCTGTTGATTCCGGTCATCATTCTGGGCGGTATATTTGGCGGAATCGTAACCGCAACAGAAGGTGCCGCCCTGGCCGTCGTTGTCGCCATCTTCATTAGCACCGTTGTCTACCGCGAATTCAATTTGCGTATTTTCTACAAGTCCTGCCTTGATGCTGGTATCCAGACCGCTGTGGTTATGTTGCTGGTAGCGAGTTCGGCGGTGGTGGGGCTTTATCTCACTGAAACGCAACTGCCACAACAGCTTGCCAATTCCATCAGCGACCTGACCGATAACAAATACATCATACTGGCGCTGCTCAATGTCATTTTTCTGATTCTCGGTATTTTTCTGCACTCTGCTGCGGCCATCATCCTGGTAGTTCCTATCGTTCTTCCGCTGATTCTCGCTGTGGGTATTGATCCTGTCCATTTCGGTTTGGTCGTTACCTTGAACCTGGCAATAGGGCAACAAACTCCCCCTGTGGCCAGTGTGCTGATTGCTTCGTGCTCTATCGCAAAATCCGATATCTGGGCAACCTCGCGCACTAACCTCTGGTTCCTTGGCGTGCTGTTCCTGATTCTCATCGTCAATACCTATGTGCCGGCCTTTGCATTGGCATTGGTGAACCTGGTTTATGGCACCTGATACATAAAAGGGGATACAAGATGAATGAACCGAGCCAAGGCAGCGTTGACTGCAAGGTAAGCGAAGGGGTGGCCTGGATCGGCTTTAACCGTCCAGAAAGCCGCAATGCGATGACCTGGAGTATGTACGATTCACTGGAGCGCATTTGTAAAGAGGTGGATGCGGATACCGGCGTGAACGCTGTCGTTTTCCACGGCTGTGGCGGAGAGGCATTTATCGCTGGAACGGACATCAAGCAATTTGCAGATTTCGAACATGGCGATCAGGGCGTTGCTTATGAGCGTCGGATCGATACCGTGCTCAAAAGCCTGGAAACCATGAAAACACCCACCATCGCCATGCTCGAAGGCTTCTGTGTCGGCGGTGGTGCAGCCATTGCGCTCGCCTGTGACTTTCGTTACTGCACGCCATCTTTGAAGTTCGGGGTGCCGATTGCCAAAACCCTGGGCAATTGCCTGTCGGTCACCAACGTTTCACGCCTGATGGACCTTGTTGGCATTCCCAGAACCAAGGAAATTCTGATGGCGGCGAAGCTGATCGAGGCGCCGGAAGCAGCCTCCTTTGGATTGGTCAGCGAGGTTTTTGAGGCGGATAACATCGCGCAGGAAGTGACCAAGAAGGCACAGGCATTCAAACAGCGGGCGCCGTTGACCGTGCAGGCCGCTAAAGAGACCATCAATCGCGTGCTGGAACACAGACGGACGGCTGCGGACGTCAGCGATGACTGGGTAAGAACCTGTTATAGCAGCGCCGACTTCAAAGCAGCGGTTAATAAATTCGTTAACAAGGCGCCGTTCGAATGGACCGGGAAATAGCTTACCCCACAGATTTTCCTACGCGGAGAATGAATATGCTGCCCTTGAAAAACATCAAAGTTCTGGATGTCTCGCAAATCATGGCCGGGCCGTATTGCACCATGGTTCTTGGTGACATGGGAGCCGAAGTCATCAAGGTGGAAAAGGCCAATGGCGGTGACGACAGCCGACAAATGGGGCCTTATGTGAATGACGAGTCGACCTGTTTTTCACAGATCAACCGGAACAAGAAAAGTATCTCCTTGAACCTCAAAGATGCGCGTGCCAGGGAGATATTTTACCGACTCGCCAAAGATGCCGATGTCATTGTCGAGAACTATCGGCCTGGGGTAACGAAATCGCTGGAGATCGATTATGAGACCATCAAAAAGATCAATCCGGGCATAATTTACTGCTCTATTTCAGGCTATGGTCAAACCGGCCCGTATAGCAATAAAGGTGGCTTTGATCTGGTGGCCCAAGGCATGAGCGGCTTGATGTCGATGACAGGTGAACCCGGCAAACGACCGGTAAAAACCGGCATCGCCGTCTACGATATCGGTGCTGGCATCACCGCGGTCTATTCAATTCTGGCGGCGTGTATCCACAAGATGAACACCGGCGAAGGCCAGCAGATTGATATTGCCATCACCGAATGCGGTTTGCCCTGGTTCAGCTGGGAAGCAGCGGCGTACTTTTCCGAAGGAAAAGTACCTGAGGCCACTGGCTGGCGTCATCGTGTTTCCGCACCTTACCAGGCCGTAAAAACCCTGGATGGTTACATGATGCTGGGTTGCGCTAACCAGCGAACCTGGGAGCGTTTTTGCCGGGACGTTATCGCGCGGGACGATCTGATTACCGATGAGCGATTCTCGACCAACAGCGACCGTGGACGCAATGTTGAGCAACTCGAAGCGCTTCTGGAAGACATACTGTGCCTTCGCGAAACGGCACATTGGCTGGATCGTTGTGATATTGCAGGCGTGCCCGCCGGTCCGATCAATAATTTCGCCCAAGCCATGCAGGATGAACACTATCTCGCCAGAGGCATGGTTGAGGAGATGGATCACCCGGTGATCGGCAAGATGAAAACCATCGGCTTTCCCAGCAAATTTTCCCGTACGCCCTCACAGATTCGATACCCGGCGCCACTTTTTGCGCAGCATACCGATGAAATCCTGCACAGCGTTGGGGTAAGTGAAGAAGAGGTCGATCACCTCCGCCAAGAAGGGTGCATCAAGTAGCCAATCGACCCAATCGGTACAGCGAAACGCGCCTTGTACTTGAATTCAAAATACATAATTCATAGCTATCACAGACTCACGGAGTATTCCCCATGTTGAAACTTGATTTTCATCCCTCAGGTCGGCATTTCCTTCAGATACCAGGGCCGTCGCCGGTACCCGATCGCATTCTGCGTGCCATGAGTCTTCCTACTATTGATCATCGGGGGCCGGAATTTGGTGCTCTGGGGCTGGAGTTACTGGAGAAAATCAAGGTCATTTTCAAGACGACCCAGCCCGTTATCATCTACCCGGCGTCCGGAACTGGCGCCTGGGAGGCAGCGCTCATTAATACCCTGTCGACCGGTGACCACGTGCTGATGTTTGAAACCGGCCACTTTGCATCGCTGTGGGAAAAAATGGCACGTCGGCTTGGCCTGCAGCCCGAGTTTCTGGGACTTCCGGGTTATGAGGGTTGGCGTGCGGGTGTACAGGCCAACATGATTGAAGACCGCCTGAGACAGGATACAGAACATACCATCAAGGCCGTCTGCGTCGTTCACAATGAGACCTCAACGGGCGTAACGAGCGATATCCCGGCTGTGCGCCGGGCCATAGATGCCACCGGCCACCCGGCGCTGTTAATGGTCGATACGATCTCGGGCCTGGCCTGTGTTGACTATCAACATGATGGATGGGGCGTTGATGTAACGATTTCCGGTTCCCAGAAAGGGCTGATGTTGCCGCCTGGGATTAGTTTTAACGCCATATCTGATAAAGCGATTGTTGCCAGTCAAACATCAAACCTTCCAAAAAGCTTCTGGGCCTGGGATGAAATTCTTGAGGCCAACAAAAATGGCTATTGGCCCTACACGCCCAGTACCAACCTGCTTTACGGCCTGAACGAAGCACTGGATATGCTGCTCGAGGAGGGCCTGGAACACGTATTTGCACGCCACCAGCGTTGGGCTGTCGGTGTACGTACGGCCGTTGAAGCCTGGGGGCTGGAGGTACAGTGCCAGGACTCAAATGTTTACTCACCGGTATTGACGGGCGCTGTAATGCCTGACGGAGTCGATGCGGATGCCGTTCGGCGTCTGATCTACGAACGCTTCGATCTCTCATTGGGTATGGGGCTGGGCAAGTCGAAAGGCAAGATGTTCCGAATAGGACACCTCGGCGACTGCAACGATCTTACCCTGATTGCCACGTTAGGCGGCTGCGAGGCTGGTCTTAAGCTGTCGGGTGTAAACCTCAAGGGCAGTGGCGTACTGGCTGCGCTGGATTATTTCGCCAAGAACCCGCTGCACCCCGCGAATTAATAGCGGTCTCTATTCGACGGCATAGATCAGGAGTGAACGATGAGCTCGTTTTCTGAACCCAAGAGTCAATCGCGAAACGCGCGGGTTAAACCGATGTTTAACGTGGCCGATCGTTTAAAACGGGAGCTTTCCGGTGAGGTGCTTTTTGACGACGCCTCCCGAGGGCGTTACTCGACTGACGCTTCGATCTACCAGATTATGCCGGTCGGTGTAGTGATCCCCCGCAATCAAACGGACCTGCAACTTGCCCTGGATATAGCACGGGACGCCAAGATCCCGGTACTTGCGCGCGGGGCGGGCACCAGCCAGTGCGGCCAAACCGTTGGCAATGCGATCATCCTCGATACCAGCCGTTGGCTAAATAAAATTGTTGAGTTTGATGAGGAACGACAAACGGTGGTGGTCGAACCGGGGCTGGTTCTTGATGACCTCAATCGCTGGCTCAAACCTTACGGACTCTGGTTTCCGGTAGATGTTTCGACGGCGGCCCAGTGCACCATTGGTGGTATGGCCGGTAATAACTCCTGTGGCTCGCGATCAATCAAGTACGGCAACATGATCCACAATGTTTTGGGGATCGATGCGTTGCTGGCGGATGGTTCGCAAGGGCGATTTGGCTTCATCAGTGAGCATTCTGACAGCAACAGAATTCGCACTATAGCGCGGCAGGTTCAGCAGATTGCGGAACGGGAAAACGCCAACATAATGGAGAATTTCCCCAAGGTTCTACGCCGCGTGGGTGGCTATAATCTTGATATTTTCAACTGCCAGAATCCGCGCCGTTATGACCCCAGTGGCCAGGTCAACCTTGCTCACCTACTGGTGGGGTCGGAAGGGACTCTGGGGCTTACACAGAGAATCAAGCTGCAACTTTCACCGTTGCCGGTTCACAAGGTGCTGGCCGTGGTCAACTTCCCTGTGTTCTACCAGGCAATGGATCTGACCCAGCATATTGTAACGCTCAAACCGTCGGCCGTAGAGCTGGTGGATCGCACCATGATAGACCTCGCGCTTGAAAATGCGGCGTTTCGTCCAGTGATCGAGAAAGCGTTAATCGACAAGCCCAAGGCCATACTGCTGGTTGAATTCTCCGGAGAAGATGCGCAGGAACTGCGGGCCGATCTGGAAAAGCTCAATGAACTGATGGGAGACCTGGGGTTACCCGATAGTGTCGTCAGCATGACCAACGCCGCTGAACAGACCGCTTTGTGGAATGTACGCAAGGCGGGCCTGAACATCATGATGAGTATGAAAGGTGACGGGAAGCCTGTCTCCTTTATTGAAGACTGCGCAGTACCGCTTGAAAGCCTCGCGGAATATACCGACAAGCTCACCGAGGTATTTCATAAGCACGGCACTGAAGGGACGTGGTATGCCCACGCCAGTGTCGGTACGTTGCATGTTCGTCCCATCCTGGATATGCGTCGTGACGGTGCTCAAAAAATGCGGGAGATCGCCGAAGAAGCGTCAGCACTGGTTCGTGAGTACAAAGGTGCCTTTTCCGGTGAGCATGGCGACGGTATCTGTCGCGGAGAATGGGTGGCCTGGCAGTTTGGGCCACAGCTCAATGCGGCTTTCAAGGAAATCAAACAGCTTTTTGACCCTGAGAATTTGCTGAATCCCGGTAAAATCGTCGATACCCCGCGCATGGACGATCCGAACTACTTCCGGTTTAACAAAGGGTATAAGGCCATACCGATAACGCCAGCACTCGACTGGTCAAGCTGGGACGTACTGCGCGATCCGTTAACCGGTGAACAAAGTAAGCCGGGCAGTGCTGGCGACCCAACATCCGGCCTGATCAAAGCGGTCGAGATGTGCAACAACAACGGCCATTGCCGAAAATTCGACGCCGGTACCATGTGTCCCAGCTTTCGCATTACCCGGGAAGAACAGCACCTGACCCGGGGGCGCGCCAATACATTGAGGCTGGCTTTATCCGGACAGTTGGGGCCCGAGGGCCTCGCTGGTAATGACGTCAAAGAAGCGCTGGATCTTTGTGTCTCCTGCAAGGGTTGCAAACGTGATTGCCCAACCGGTGTGGACATGGCCAAGATGAAAATCGAGGCACGTTCGGCCTGGTCAAAAAAACATGGCATTCCACTTCGAGAGCGACTTGTCGCCGAAATGCCCCGTTACGCCCCATACGCCAGGTATTTTTCACGCATCATGGGTGCGATCGAGCGAGTGCCCTTTTTGTTGGGTTGGGTTAAACAAACCCTTGGGCTGGCAGACCAGCGCGCGTTGCCAAACTTTTGCGGTAACTATCTGGCCAAAGCCGCTGTGGCGCCCGACAACGCAGTGTATGAAAAAGAAGTCCTGCTGTTTGTCGACACCTTCAATAATTACCTTGAGCCAACCAATGCGGAAGCGGCTCAGCGGGTGCTAAAAGCGGCCGGATACCGCGTGCACCTTAACAAAGCCCCGAGCGAACGACCGCTGTGTTGTGGTCGAACTTACCTAGCGTCCGGTCAAGTGGACAAGGCCAAGGCTGAAGCTAAGCGTACGCTCGACTACCTGATGCCCTTCGTTGAGCGGGGCGTCAGTGTTGTTGGGTTGGAGCCATCCTGCCTCCTCACCCTGCGCGATGAGTTTTTGCAATACGGCTACGGGGAGCAAGCCAAAGCACTGTCCATGGCATCCTTCCTGTTTGAGGAATTTTTAGTCAACGAACATGACGCCGGTCGTTTGAAGCTTGACCTAAAAGCCCTGGCCACGCCCAGAGTCCTTCTACACGGCCATTGCCACCAGAAAGCATTTGATGCCCTCCGCCCGGTTGAGCAAGTGCTTCGCTGGATACCGGAACTTGAGGTTAAACTCATCGAAACTTCCTGCTGCGGAATGGCTGGAAGTTTTGGATATGAACGTGAACACTATGACGCTTCGATGCAAATGGCTGAGCTCTCACTGCTCCCGGCGGTTCGTGGGGCAGAGGCAAATGATCTTGTGGTTGCCGATGGAACGAGTTGTCGACATCAAATTTACGATGGTGCCAATAAAACCGCCTTGCATGTCGCAAAGGTATTGGAAAGCGCACTAGCCTGACCGAGCCTCTCCATTGGCAGCAAAAACACCGGGATCTATGTAGCACCTTGCCTTCGTGCACGACTGGTTGCGGCGCGGAGCGCAGGGGCTTTGATTCAATGGGCAAGCCGACGGTAAAGCGTGTCGCTCAGTCGGATTCTGCGCCAACCTCCTGCAACGCCTGCACCAGGGTATCGGGTTCCTGGGCTCCGGAGATGAGGTATTTGTTGTTGATAATGAACGCCGGCACGGCCGTGACACCTGCCTTCTGATAGGTGGCTTCGTCTTCTCGCACAGCACCAGCGTACTGATCCGATTCCAGAACCTCCCTGGCTTTTGCTGAATCCAGGCCCAGAGCTTCAACGCATTTGACGAGAGTATCGTGATTGGAGACGTCCTCTGCCCTGCCGAAATAGGCGTCGAACAGCGTTTGTTTCATGCCGGTCTGCTGGCCCTGCTCGCCGGCCCATTTGACCAACCGGTGGGCATCGAAGGTATTACAGGTGAGTCGCTCCTGTATTTTTTCGAAGTTAATGCCGAGATCCTTTGCGATCTTCATCATCTGATTCTGATTAGAACGCATCTCCTCCTCACTGCGCCCGTACTTTCGAGCCAGAGCCGGCAGAATCGGCTCACCCTTCCCGCTGTGGTCCGGGTTCAGTTCAAACGCATGCCACCGAACGGTGAACTCATATTCTGGCGCCAGCTGTCCCATGGCAATCTCCAGGCGGGCATAGCCAATGGCGCACCATGGGCAGGCGATGTCGGAAACGATATCAATATGTACCTTTCTCATAGTAGCTCCTGTCAAATTTCTAAGCGGATCAAAAAGCCTAAACCATAATCGGGGGCTTCACCGCCAGTCTGCTTGAACTTCTCGCTAAAAGGATCAACACTCTAACGATACACTTCTTGCCACTACGAGCAGCACCTTGTCTACACCTTCCGATAGTGAAGATGATCGAAAAACAAGGCACCAGGGCACACCGGCTGTGGCCCAAGGTACGTCAGCGAGTGCCCGCATTCACAGACTAACCCAAATGTACCGGGCACTTAGCGAAATCAACCAAGTCATTATTCGCATCAGTAATGAGGAAGAACTGTTTCCTCTTGTCTGCCGGATCGCCGCCGATCTCGACGGTATCAGCATGGCCTGGGTTGGAGTTGCTGATCTTGAGCCGGAAGGTCACGAGCCATCAGCGACGGCCTATTTCCCCATCCAGCGGAATGGCCAACCTTTTGGGGTTTTGTCGGTTTATCACGAGGTGGAGGACTTTTTCGACAGTGAAATGACTGAGCTTCTCGACGAACTGGCCCAAAATATCACGTTCGCCCTCGACAACTTTGATCGTGAAAGAGAGCGCCGTGACGCCCTGAAAGCTCTCCGTGCCAACGAGCAACATTTTCGGGCTTATTTCGAGCGCTCCATGTTTGGCATGGCTGCCAACAGCCCGGATAAAAGCTGGATAGAGGTCAATCAGGCGCTTTGCGACATGCTGGGTTACACAGCCGAAGAGATCATGGACACGACATGGGCGGACCTGACCCATCCTGATGACCTCAAAGCCAATAATGCTCTCTATCAGCAATTGATTGACGGCTCCATTGATGAATTGTCCGTTGAAAAGCGGTTTATCCAAAAATCCGGCGACGTAATCGATGTTCGTCTGGCCGTGCGTGCCGTTCGAAATTCTGACGGCAGCCTCGCGTATGCGGTATCGCTGGTTGAGGACATTTCATCCCGAAAGCTGGCGGAACGACGCGAGAAAATGCGGCGGCGCACTCTGGAAAAAGTCGCCAGAGGCGGCTCCTTGAAAGAGATCATGTCGCAGGTCATCGAATCAGCCGAATCGATTTACCCCAAGTCCATGTGCTCGATTCTTCTCATAGACCACGAAGGAGAACACCTTCTCAGTGGCGCAGCGCCAAGCTTGCCCGACTTTTTCACCAAGGCCATCAGTGGTATCAAAATTGGCATGGGTGTTGGCTCTTGCGGAACCGCTGCCTTTTCAGGAAAGCGCATTGTCGTCGAAAACATCGCCTCTCATCCCTATTGGGAGAACTTTAAAGAACTTGCAGCCACGGCAGGTCTTGGTTCGTGCTGGTCCGAGCCCATCCATTCTGCATCAGGTAGGGTATTAGGTACCTTTGCTATTTATCGCAGGGAACCAAGCTTTCCTGGAGAACAAGAAATCTCACTTATAGAGAGCGCGGCTAACCTTGTTGGTATTGCCATCGAAAGAACTCAGGCGGAAGAAGAACTCCACCTTGCATCGTCCATCTACAGCAACAGCACGGAAATCGTGCTGGTGACCGATATCAACAACAAAGTCATTGCACTCAACCCCGCCTTTACCAAAATAACTGGCTACACCCTTGACGACATCCGGGGCAAAGATCCCTCCCTTCTTCACTCTGGCCGCCATAAAGCCGATTTTTTCCAGGCCATATGGCAAAAAGTAGCTCGCCAGGGTTTTTGGCAGGGCGAGGTCTGGAGCCGCCGTAAAAATGGCGAAGCCTTTCCGGCATGGCTCACCGTTAATGTCATTCGCAATGATAAAGGTGAGATCCAACGTCATGTCATCATGGGCTCTGATATAACCAACAAACTTCGCTCAGACGAACTGGTTTGGCGCCAGGCAAACTACGATTTTCTGACCGGTTTACCAAACCGGTACATGTTCCAGGATCGTCTGGAGCAGGAAATTCGAAAATCTTTACGCCAGGTCTCATTGCTGGCTCTGTTATTTATTGATCTTGACCACTTTAAGGATGTTAACGATACCCACGGGCATCCTATGGGCGACCAGCTGCTGATCAAAGCGGCGGAACGAATTAACGGTTGTATAAGGGGCACCGATACCGTGGCCCGCATGAGCGGTGACGAGTTCACCGTGATTCTGCCCCGACTCGCGAATACTATCGATGGCGAAGCGGTGGCGGAGCAAATCATCAGCGCGCTCGCTGAGCCTTATTCCATCAATGGCGAAACCATCTATGTCCAGGCCAGTATCGGCATCACCTTCTGCCCGAGTGACGCTTGTGAGGCTGGCCCGTTAATCAGTAACGCCGATCAAGCCATGTATGCGTCTAAAACGTCGGGGCGAAACCGCCTGAGCTATTTTACCCAGTCCCTGCATGATGAGGCCCAGAATCGCCTGAAACTGTTAAATGATATGCGCTCGGCGGTTGAGAACCGGCAGTTCGAGCTTCATTTCCAGCCCATCATTGATCTCACGACCGGAAACGTCAGCAAGGCAGAAGCGCTGATTCGCTGGAATCATCCAGAGCGCGGAATGATCAGCCCGGCTGAGTTTATTCCTCTGGCGGAAGAGACCGGCTTGATCGTCGGAATCGGCGACTGGGTATTTCATGAGGCGGCGGCCAAGGCAAAACGCTGGTGTGAGTTGTTTAATACCGTCTTACAGATATCGGTAAATATGTCGCCGGTGCAGTTTCAGAGTGACGCCCTGAATATGACTGATTGGCTGGCCTACCTGCAAGCTCTTGGGTTGGAAGAGAAGCACCTGAGCATCGAAATTACCGAAGGCCTGCTGTTGAACGCCAGCGATGACGTCAAGACTAAGCTGCTCCGGTTCCGGGATGCAGGAATTCAGGTTGCCATTGACGACTTTGGTGTAGGCTATTCAGCCTTGTCCTACCTCAAGCGATTCGATATCGACTACCTCAAGATTGATCAGTCTTTTATCCAGAATCTCGAAACGGATCAGAATGATCTGGTGCTTTCCGAAGCCATTGTCATCATGGCTCACAAGCTCGGCCTGAGCGTCATCGCAGAAGGGGTCGAAACGGAGGCGCAACGCCGTCTGTTGCTGGAAATCGGGTGCGATTATGGCCAAGGCTACCTTTTCTCCAGGCCCCTGCCCGCTTCAGAGTTCGAAGGTTTCCTCACAACCTCGGTTTTTCCGCAACTATAATGTTGAGCTTGGAGCCCGGCCAAGTCTGTTAGAATCGGCCCGAAGTTTTCCCCTTGAAACAACACCAGGCCCTTATGCATGAAGCTCAACCCCTTTAATACGCGCATAGGTTTGGCTCTGGGAGGCGGTGCTGCCAAGGGCATTGCCCACATTGGCGTTTTAAAGGCTTTCGAGGAAGAGCAAATCCGGATTCATTGTATTTCGGGTACAAGTGTGGGCGCACTGGTCGCCAGCTATTTCGCGTTCGGGCGCCCAGCAGAGTCCATACTTTCCATTGGCTCAACGTTGAATCTGTCCAAGATACTCAATTTCACCCTGGAGCGCGGTGGTTTGTTCAGCACGCAAGCCATTCGGGAAATGATCCACCGGGATCTGGGAGATTGTCGAATCGAAGATGCCGACATTCCCCTGGCTATTTGTGCAACGGATATCGAAACTGGCCAGCAACTGGTATTCCGGAAAGGTAATCTGGCGGAGGCCGTTTGTGCGTCCATGGCTGTGCCCGGCCTGTTTGTGCCAGTGGAGGTGGATGGGCGGATTCTGGTAGACGGAGGGCTGGTCGAAAATGTTCCGATCTCGCCGCTCGCGAAAATGGGCGCGGGTATTATCGTGGCCGTTGATCTGAGCCATGTCAGCCAATACCCGAAACCGGGCGATACATTTGATGTGATCAGCAACGCCATCAACATCGCTATCGATTTCAATACCCGCAAGCAACTGAAAAAGGCAGACATAGTGGTGCCGCTGGACTTAAGCCGTTACAGCCTCACCAACAACGCCAAATTCCTGCAAGAACTCTACATGGAAGGCTATCACCCCATGAAGGATAAGATTCGCCGCGTGTTCTGGTACAAGCGGATGAATGTTGTCATTTACCTTTTAAAGGTGGTCCGGGGCTTATTGCCCCTCAAGGTGCCCGAGATCATCAAAGACCTTAAAAACCATGCCGTTGCCATCCGTAATCGAAGGTAGCGACTTAAAATACAATGGCGGTGAACCAAAAAGCCATTTGCAGACTACTCTCTTAACCTGCCCATTCTTTTGAAGCGAACGGAGTCTCTGCATGATCACAGTCCATCACCTTAATAATTCCCGCTCACAACGCATTCTATGGATGCTGGAAGAGCTGGGAGTCCCCTACGAGATCCAGCGCTACGAGCGTGACCCGAAAACCATGCTGGCGCCGGCGAGCCTCAAAAAAATACACCCTCTGGGCAAATCACCGGTGATCACCGACGGTGACCTGGTGGTGGCGGAGTCGGGCGCCATTATTGAATACCTTGCCCACACCTACGGCAAAGACACCATGCTGCCAGAGGGCGGAGGCCAGGCGTGGCTTGACTACACCTACTGGCTGCATTACGCCGAAGGCTCATTGATGCCGCCGCTGGTTATGCGCCTGGTATTTGAAAAAGTAAAAACCAGCCCGATGCCTTTTTTCATCAAGCCAGTAGCAAAAGGCATTGCAGACAAAACCAATGAGATTTTCATCGGCCCGATGATCAAAACCCACCTGGATTTTGTCGAATTCCACCTCGCGAAAAGCACCTGGTTTCTCGGGGACAATCTCAGCGCAGCGGATATTCAGATGAGTTTTCCGCTGGAAGCCTCAGTAGCCCGGGGGATCGTCGGCAAAGCCCGGCCTCATATCACCGAGTGGGTGAAGCGAGTGCACGCCAGGCCTGCTTACCAGAGCGCCCTTGAAAAAGGCGGAGAATACGATTTTGCTTGAGTAAAGAAGGATTGTCGGGGCAAAGTGAAAACGTAACCAACCGAAATTAACTCTCCGCTCTGTCCCCCCTGCTATAGTCAGATTTTCAACACTGATACCGGAGCGCGACATGACACAGAGTATGGAGCTGACCGAGCAGGTTGAGCATATTCGTGAACTTGCACCCCTGGATGCTGCCGGGGAGCTGGCGGGGCAGCCGGCGGACGATATCCAGTTCATTCTCTCGCGGTTGCCCGCAGAACAGGCTCTGGCCATAGCCGCCTGTCTGGGCGAAGTAGCGGCTCCGAACGCCGCGGCCACTCGTGCAGTGCTCTCCGGTATGGAAGAAACCATCGGTGAATTGATGACTCCGGTGACAGCGACATTACCGGACAGCAATACCGTCGCCGAAGCGCTGACTTTCATGGTAAAGAGCGCGGATGTGTCCGAGATAAGTTACATCTTCGTGACTGAACATGACCGTTTGGTTGGAGTGGTGGGCATGCGCGACCTGATTCTCGCCAAGCCGTCCGAATCTCTGGCCAGCATCATGGTGCGCGAGCCCTTCGCCTTTCAACAGGACACAAAGGTGGAAAATGCGGTGAGCGAGGTGCTTTACCGACACTATCGGATGTACCCGGTGGTCGACGAGCAGCAGCGCGTGGTCGGCGAGGTGCGAGGTTGGAAACTGTATGAACGCATTGCCTCGGAACTGAGCGCCCAAGCCGGCTCCCAGTATGGTGTTGCAAAAGAAGAACAGATTGACACGCCAGTGCTTGCCGCCTTTCGCATGCGCCACCCCTGGTTGCAGGTGAATCTGATCACCGCCTTCGCTGCTGCTTTCGTAGTGGGCATGTTTGAGAGCACCATCGCCCAGATCGTCGCCCTGGCGGCCTTCCTGCCCGTACTTGCCGGGCAGAGCGGCAATACAGGCTGTCAGGCGCTGGCGATTACCCTGCGTGGTATTACGTTGGGGCAAATAAACGATTACCCGATCAGGCGGTTGTTACGAAAGGAAATTCTGCTGGGCGCGCTCAATGGCGCCGCCGTGGGCGTAATCGCGGGCGTCGCCATGTACGCCTATGCCGTGTCCACCAATTCCGCCAACCCCATCATGCTTGGCCTTGTCATCTTCATTGCCATGGTCGGCGCCTGCATGGGCAGCGGCATTTTCGGAGTGGCCGTGCCATTGGTCCTCAAACGCTTTGGCGCCGACCCGGCCACCGCCAGCAGCATCTTTCTGACCACCTTCACCGACATCATCGGCATGGGTTTGATGTTGTTTCTGGCAACCTCCTTGGTGCTGTAACCAACCCGAAAGCGAACGAGACCAGAGGGTTAACTCTTCACTGTTTGGCCAGTTGCAAAGTCCTGGGACGGCGGCCGACTCAAACATAAATATGTCTCCATTGCCTGCACTTTTATTTCGCCACAAGCCCCCAATATACAAACGTAATCTCGACAACACTCCCCGCAGGACATCACAATGAACGCTATTATCAAGCAGTTCCTTTTTGTTTCAAGCATCTATCTTCTGGCACCGACCGCTGGCGCGTTCAGCCTGAATGATGCCTTATCCAGCGGGACACAAGCCCTCTCTTCAGCAACAGAAGTCAGTGGAGAAGCCCAACAACTGGTCGGCACGCTCCAGGATCAGCTTGGCATCACCGAAACTCAGGCGGTTGGTGGCACCGGTGCATTGTTGCAGCTGGCGAAAAATGAGCTTGGTTCCAGCACCATGAGCGCTCTGACCAGCAAAGCTTCGGGCTTGCCCGGTCTGTCGGGAGGAAACAGCGGTCTGGGCGACAGCCTGCTCTCCAATATTTCGTCCATGAGTGGTGTGCAGTCAGCCTTCTCGGCGCTGGGCATGGACAGCGCCATGATCCAACAGTTTGTACCGATTATTATGGGCTTCCTGGGAGATCAAGGGGTTGGTTCTTCACTGCTTGGACAGTTGCAAAGTCTGTGGGCGCCTGCCGGCTGAGCCCGGATAGACAGGGACTTTCTCTGGGCTCTACAACTTCAGAATCGATCATTTTTCATTCGGGGTTGTTACACTCGCTGTATGAACATCGAATAACAAGGCAACGGTTATGGATTTCGTCAGAACCCCGGACACCCGCTTTAAAAAACTGCTCGACTATCCTTTCGAGCCGCACTACGTTGATCTCGACAGCCTGCGAATGCATTACGTGGATGAGGGGCCTGCATATGCCAGCCCGATTCTCATGCTGCACGGGGAGCCTTCCTGGTCTTACCTCTATCGCCACATGATTCCCGTTTGCGCGGCGGCTGGCCACCGGGTGATTGCGCCGGACCTTATCGGCTTTGGCAAGTCCGATAAGCCAACTGCCATCGAGGATTACAGCTACCAAAAGCACATGGACTGGATGCAGCAGTTCATTGACAGGCTCGATCTGAACAACATCACTTTAGTGTGCCAGGATTGGGGCTCACTATTGGGCTTGCGGCTCGCCGCCGAAAACCCGGAGCGCTTCCGGGCCATTGTGGTCGGCAATGGGATGCTGCCCACCGGAGACCAGAAAACGCCACCGGCATTCAATATCTGGAAAAACTTTGCGCTGCACAGCCCCTGGTTCCCCATTGGCCGAATCATCAACGTGGGCTCATTCCGCAAACTGGGTCCGGACGAACTGCGGGCATACGATGCCCCCTTCCCGGGCAAAAAATACAAAGCCGGCGCCCGCGCGTTTCCTCGCCTCGTGCCAGTGCGCTCAGACGACCCGGCGAGTGAAGCCAACCGCAAGGCATGGACCGTCCTGGAACGCTGGGAAAAACCCTTTCTCACCACCTTCAGCAACGGCGACCCGATTACCCGTGGCGGTGCCGCGTATATGCAAAAACGGATTCCGGGCGCGAAGGATCAGCCCCATGTCACCCTCAAAGGCGGCCACTTCCTCCAAGAAGATTCGCCGGTACCCTTTGCCCGGGCGATTAACGACCTGCTTGCTACTCTGTCCTGAGGGTTTCGCGTGCACCCTGGCTTTCCCGATCTTCTCAGCCAGTTTGTCAAAAAAACAGCATCAGACCAGCCGTAATAACTCCAAACAGGATGGACAGCCCGATCAAGGTCTTCCAGGGAAAGGGTGGCGGAGGCGGCTCCACGGCAAGCTGCTCTTCCAGATAGCGTCTCAGCAATCGAGTGTTACGAGTATTGGCTTTGTAAATGGCATCAAAGGCATCTCCCACCACTGGCACCAGGCCACCGACAAAATCGATACCCATATTGCGCAGGATAAGCAGCTTCACATCCCTGCTGGCCCCAGCCCGCTGAGCTTCGACCAGCACATAGCCCGATAACACCAGGCCTGCGGCGTCGCCCACCACCGGCACCAGGCCAATAATGGCCTCAGCCCCGATCTGGAATCGAGTGAAGGGAATACCGATACTGTTATCGGTAAAGCGGCTGAACTTATCCAGCCGCTCAAGTATCGCCCGCTGCCGGGCTTCGGTGGGCTTTGCCATAACGTATCCCAAAAAACCTGCTTACCCTTTGGCCAGCGCGGCCCGCACCTTCTTGCCCAAGTGGCCCATTTCGACCCGACCAAGTACCTGGGGGCGCAGCTCGTTCATCACACGCCCCATGTCCTGCATTCCCTGGGCGTCGGTTGAGCTGATGGCCTGACGGATCAGGCCGTCCAGCTCATCCTCAGAAAGGGCGGCAGGCATGAACTCTTCAATAATCACCATTTCCGCCCGCTCCTTGTCGCCCAGTTCCTCGCGGCCGGCATCGTCGTACTGACGGGCGGAATCGCGGCGTTGCTTGAGCATTTTGTCCAGTACCTTCAGAACGTCCTCGTCATTCAGGTCGCGGCGTTCGTCGATCTCGATCTGTTTGACTGCAGCCTGAGCCATACGCAGAGTGACAAGCCGGAGTTTATCCCTCTTACGCATCGCGTCTTTTACCGCGTTACTCAGTTGTTCCTTGAGTGATAATTCCGCCATTGCCGATCTCCTGTTCCAAGGGTTAAGACACTAGAATCTAGCGGCCTGTCGGATGTCGAGTTTGTGAACCAAAGAGTCATTTTCCGACTACTCTATTAACCTGTTCATTCTAAAAACCTGCTCAATCTGCATCAAGGGCAGAACCGTAAATTATATCAACAACAAGGAGACGATCTATGAGCAATCCCATCATTGCAGACAACAAGCCAAAAAAAGTCACGCTGGAGAAAGGCAAAAAATACATGTTCTGCGCCTGCGGTCGCTCCAGCAACCAACCCTTCTGCGACGGTTCTCACGCAGGTACGGGTTTTAGCCCCAAAAGCTTCGCGGCAGAAGAAGACGGCCACGCGTTCCTGTGCCAGTGCAAACACACCGGCAATGCGCCTTACTGTGATGGCACCCACTCTCAATTCGACAAAGATCAGGTTGGCAAGGAAGGACCCGGCACAGAATCCGAATCGGTCGGCTGAACTAACACAACCCATTGTTCCCCTATGCGGGCGCGTGCGGTCAGAACGCCTCGGGAAGAGAGTTCGTCCCTGACGAGCCATGCGCAGGGTGACAACCCGGGGTTTATCCCTATTCCGTATCGCGTCTTTTACCGCGTTGCTCAGTTGTTCCTTGAGTGATGATCCCGCCATTGTTAGTCGTGGGCTACTGGTTTCAAAGGGACCGACTGGTGCTCCTTGCCGATCAGTTCGGTATAGGTGACGAATTTGAACGGATCAAAGTATTGTGCTGCGCTGCGTAGTCGATCTGCCGCATTTTGGGCCAGACGTATGATTTCTTCGTTGTCCGGATAGCGCAGCTCAGCGGCAACAGCCATCTGCAGTGCCAGTTCATTGTCACCGCCCTCCAGCATCCGTTGCAGGGCATTGATGATTTCGCGCTGCGACAGGTCAAGATAGACTTTCAGCAGTCGTCCGTATTCTACCGCGGTGAGGGTATCTAACCCTTGCGGTTCTCTGCCGCTGATCTCTTCTTGCCATATTCCAACCATGTGGTCGGCCGTGCGGGCGATGATATGATCGCGGGGTGCAAGGTAGCTCAAGAAGGCTTCCGGGTGATTCTCCAGTCCCGGTGGAATCAGATTCAGACGAATAATATTTTTTGCAGAGTAGCCATTCGTTATATGCTTTCTGGTCTCCTCAACGAGCCACTGGAAGGCGTCACGAAAGGCCGCAAGTTGCTCGCCTGCTCCGTAGAGCACCGTGATTCCGTAATGACCATGGAGGATATGTTTCGGGTGGCGCTGAAGTGCCTGGTCCATAGTCTCTAATGCTTCGTCAATAAATCCTTCTTCAACCCATGGTTCACCGTAAAACGGCATCAGCGCATCACCCATGAAAAGGGTGCCCAAGTTCGGCAGATAGATCAGCAGTGCGTCCTCCGTCTCGCCACCGGTCACTGGAATGAGCTCTATATGGGTGTTGCCTACACTAATCTCGGTGAGCTTATCGACGCTAATATCCGGCTTGTAGCTGCTGATCCATTCGTCATCAAAACCTGCACCCCGGAATTGCTTATAAGTATGCTGGCGGAGAGCCCGCTTGATGGTGCCTTGGTAGTTGTCCCGACCATAGATTCTCAGGTTATTGCCCAGCGACTTCAGATAGCTGTATCCACCAACATGATCCCAGTGGGCATGGGTAATAAAGACGGTGGTCAACGCGGGCAAATCAGGGTAGTGCTGTAACAGGAACTCATGCGCCGCTTTCATACTGTAGGGTTGTGTGCCTGCATCGATCGAGATCAGTTCCCGACCGTCGTCCGAGACGACGAAGTGGATATCGGAGAAGCCGAACCCGCGCACGGCGAACACTCGATCTGCAACGATTTCTTCAATCCATGGCGTTGGGGAAAAGAGCAGACCTTTTTCCTTCGTTGTCGCGAACCAGCCCATGAATAAAGTTTCAGGGGCATAATTCTCATAACCGCTTTTTTTCAAATATTGTTCAGATTGGTCAACATCACCTTGCTCCGCGTAGAGCTTGCCAAGATGACGATAGGCCTCTCGATAAAAGCCCGGGGTCGGCTCCAGTTCCGGTCGCTCGACGAGCCAGAGAAGCTCATTGAGTGCAGCTTCCTTCTTGCCGAATATCGATGGGACTTGCGTGTAAATCAAGCCTGCTGCCCAGTGAACAAGCGGATTACCTGCAGAAAGCCCTTTCGCTTGTTCAAGAAGGTCAAAAGTATCCAGTACCCACCAGATACGACCAGGAAGCGCGACCTGGTCTGCGTAGGTGGCTCGTAAAAGTGTGTATGCAGCGAGATAGGTTGCTTGCATATCTGCAGTCATAACCTTTTCGTAGCGCTTCAGCTGTCTTTCTAAAAAGGCAATGCCATACTCCTGTTGGTTGGAGACGATATACGCGTTGGCCAGCAAAAAGATGGGTCTCGGATCAGCCAGAGGCCCATAGGATAGAGCCGTTTCGTAGAATGCGATGTCCGCATGAAAACTGCGATCATTCTCAGAGTTAGCAAAGGTCTCGAATGTTAAAGCTGGTGCAAGGCTCGTCGCCAGTCCTGCTTGCACAACCTGTCGTTCAGGGTGAGCCTCGGCACTGAGTGTTTCGACGCTTAGCGCCGTGTTTTGCGGGACACAGGCGGACAGTACCGCTGAACCTGCTATCAAAAGGGATAGTAATATTTTCATGCTTTCTCTCCTATCCTTCGCAGACACTCTTCCTTGGTATCGGTCCAGGCTTTCCGGATAGCAGTGAGTTGCGAGATACTGATAACGATGAAGGGAGTCACATACCCAAGAATAAGCGGCACTCCTTGGATCTGGTCAGGCCCAAGGAGTAGAGAACGGCGCAGCACGGGGCGTTTCAATTTTCGCAGTTCAGACAGTCCCTCTGTCTGTCGCTTTTCGAATCCATGCATGTCGGTTATCGTCTTCATTTTAAAAGTCCTTCGCTCACAAAGGTGTATATACACCTTTTTGCTTAAAAAAACTCACTCCCTTTGAACTACATCAATCATTGCTCGCAGATCATCCAGAAAGGCGGACCAGCGATTTTGCCCAAGTCCTTCGACCAACTGCGATTGCGCCTCCCGCCAAAAAGGAAGAGCTTCCTCAAAGACGATCTTCCCCTCATCCGTCAGGCTGATGATACGTATGCGTTGGTCTTCTTCATGGTCAATGCGGATCAATCCTTTATCGACGAGAGGCTTGAGATTTCGCGTTAATGTTGTCCGATCCATAACCAGCACACCAGCCAATCGCGACAGCGGAGTGTCACCTAGTTTCACCAAGGTCGCAATCAGGTTGAACTGAGTTGCTCTCAGGCCGACTGGTCGTAGCGAGGCGTCATAGACTTGAGTCACCAACCTATTTACTTTGCGCAAGTTTGCGCTTGTGCAATTGACGACATCCAGGACAGCATGCGGTGACTTTTCAAGTTCTGTTTGACTCATGTATGTGTATATACACCTTTATAGAACTGGCTGTCAATACCCAGAAGGCGTTGTATCGATACCGGGCTTGGCCCTTCTGTCTTTGAACTGCTTGACCAGGCCCGGCCGGTGGTACTTGGAACTCGAGAGTGAGCCAGTAGAATCCTTTGTGTAAATGGCCTTTTGGGTCCAAAAGGAAGCCTTTCAAAAATCAGAATTCCAACTTCCCTGGTGCATCCAGTTATCAATCGACGTCTTGCTCAGGAATAACAAAATAGCGGTCCAGTAAATTCGGATCATCGAAATGCCTTCTGCCCTGAAACGCCGTGGCGTGATGCCCCCACTCACGCATCGCACCGGGAGAAGGCACCCCCATCGGCCACAGAAGAAACCGCTCTGGCCGCTCAGACCCCGTTACCAAACCGGTGGGCGAAAACAGCCGATGGCCTGATGGTGACGGTGTTAGCAGCGACGCATAATCACGCCATTCATAAACCTGGCTATCCAGCTCTGAATGGTCGTGTTCATGGCCGTAACCCCAGGGTCGAATACCCACCAAATAATGACTACCGGCCGCGATACTCAGCGCGGGATGCCGAAGCTCGCGCCGCAACGACATACCAATAGCTGGCTTCTCCCCGCTGATATCACTGGATGGCCGGGGACTCAGTTGGCCCCGAACCGGAAACCAGAGGTGGAAACACCCACAGGGGTGAATGCTGTCATAGAGCATTGGTTTGCCCTGCGCATCCAGTGTTACGCGCCATAAAAGCCCGTCCAGCTCGCCGGCCAGGATATCCCATGACCCACTCGCAGTACGGCGAGGGAACCAAATCAGATAACTGAGTTGAGGCAGGCTGAGCGAGCCCCAGCGGGTATAACTCAATTTCTGGTAAACCACCGGCTGAGCCTCGAACATCAGCCCGCTCTCCCCGCGACCCGGTATTCCGATCTGGTCATCGTCACCTCGCTGTTCAACCACCCAAACAGGTGCAAAAGTAGCGAAAAGGGTCGCACGCTCATCATGACTGAAACGGGGAATGCCCAGCGCACTGCGCAGACGAGAAGCCTTCATAAGGGCAGTGAGTTGACTATCACTGTATTGAGGTTCCTGGTTGGGCTTGTAGACAATTCGAGGATACTGCGGCTGATAATCTTCAAACGCGTCCAGCAGCTCAGCAAACAGATTGTCGGTTCGGAACTTTACCAGTGGCATCACGACAGGATACAGGCCAACGGCACGTTGCCAGGTCACATAGTCATCCGGTACATGGACCGACTTTGCCATTGCCAGAAACGCCTGCCGATCGGCGCTCAACATTGCTAGTCCGGCCTCGGCGCAGGTAACCAAAGGGGCGATGTCGGATTCCGGCCTACCAAGATTCGCCGCTTCCAGAAGCCATGCCTGCCTTGCATTGCGCCATGCTGCCGCCAACCACTCATTACGCTGAGACGAATTCAACCGACTGTGATCAAAGCTGGCCAGGAAACGGTTCACCCTCAGATAAGGAAATCCTGGCACCGGTGTGGTTTTGGCCTCGAAGGCCCTGGCATCCGTCACCTGATGCTGCCAGTTCTGCAGCATCATTTGGCACGACTGAGAGACAACGGCGCCCGGCAATGGCGATGCACGGTAACCATGTACAGCGCATCCTCCCAGCAACACCACCAGAACAAGGAACAAACTTTTGCCACCAACGGAAAGCGCCATCGCACGCATCCTACCCACTTACTCCCCGATCACCATTTTAAAGCGATCCCGCCATGGCAACCAATGGAAAGATCATAACAATAACCAGGCACGGGCTACAGAATCGGTGGAACAACTCCATACCGTCAGGAGGCAAATATGATTAACCAAAATGATATGAAACACCTGGGCCGCCGGGTTGGCCTTGGGCGAATCGCGGCTATACTGCCTAATACACCACACCGAGAAACTGGCGAATTATCGGGGCAAGCTTTGGTTCCCGAGACCGGCAGAGACGCAGGCAAAATCTGCACGGAGAATTCATGAAACCGTTTCGACTGAACAAACATGGCAAACTGGTGTTTCCCTCAAGCATCTTTACCGAGCTCGACTTCTCGATCATCACCGATCTCAACCAGTTGAAGGCGATCATTCGGCGCGACTTCGAAGTGAAGGCGCCGACCGGCACCGAAATCGCCGAGCGGGCGGCGGCGGGCGGCTATACGACGCGCTACGATCTGTTGCGTGACATCGGCTTGCACCTTTTCTGGGCGAACCGGTACCCGCTGGTGATGTACGACAAGCAACCGATGCGCTGGCGCGATGTCCCGCGGACCCGCGACGATGTCTTCGTGCCTCTGCTGCAGCCCTGGGAGGGGCGCGCAGCCAAGTCCGCAGGTGTCCGCGAGGCCTACGCGCAGCTGCCGGCAAAGTGGAACGGAACGGCTGAGGACGAGCTGTTCGACACACTCTTCGACTGCTTCTCAAACAAGCTCTACCTCGCAGCGTCACTCCCGCCGATCAAGGCCACGATTGCCGAGGCGCTCGCCACTGGCGATGCCATGACGACCACCCTCGGCAGCTATAATCCCGACCACCCGCGCTACAGCGTCGACGACATTCTTGATGTCTCAGACGAGCAGCCCGAACTCGAGGCGCTCCGGCGCTGGGCGATGGTGCTGCACAACCAGCAGCCCTGGGACCGGAGCCAGGCCAGCCTGAAGCCGTTGGCCGACATGCAGGATGACGACATCGTCGTGCTGTTTTATCCGAAAAACCGCCACGTGCTCGACTTCATCAACCGCGAAAAGAGTGGTACCACCAGCCCGAAGCAGGCGTCGACGCCAGATTCTGCGGTCGAGCCGGTGAGACCCTATCCGCCGGTGGTGATCAGCGACGATGCGCCGATCCAACCGAAAGTCGAGGCGCTGGCAATCCGCAAGGGTGAGGTCATCTGCTCAAACGAGGATGTGGTCCGGAACTCCCCATCCTCGTGGTCGCCGATGAGCGCGCAGGAAATCACCGACAAAACCGGCATCGAACGGCGCCGTTATACCGCCGAGCCACTGGAGAATATCGCCCTTGAGGCCGCGCGGGCAGCGATGAAGCATGCCGGTCGCGGGTCCGAAGAGATCGGTGCGGTGCTGTTCTGCTCCTGTACCTCGAGCCGCCTGATCCCGTCGACCGCCACCTGGCTATCAGGCCAGTTGGGCATCATGCAGACCCATTGCTCGGTCGACATGGTCGCTGCGTGCGCCGGATTCCCGTATGGCGTCGCCGAGGCGATCCGCTTGCTGCGGGAGATCGAACGTCCGGTCCTGCTGGTCATGGCCGAGAAGTTCTCGGACAAGATCGGCAATGCCCGACCGTCGCGGATGATCTTTGGCGACGGCGCCGCCGCCATGGTGATCGCGCCGTCTGACGGTGAACGTGACATTCATGTGGTCCAGACCTATGCGAGCGGACCCGCCAGTCAGGTGAACTCCATCATCTGGCCGAATCACGACTTCGACAACGACATCACGGTCTATGGCCCCGAGGTCAAGGCGTTGGTCAAGCGCTACCTGAACCAGATGATGGGCGAGCTTTCCGAACTCGGGCTTGAGATCGACATAATCGTGCCCCATCAAGCCAACAAGACAATGATCATCGAACTCGCCGAGCCCCAGGGGATCGACGCCAAGGACATTTACTTTAACATCGCCGAGGTCGGCAACGCCTCTGCGGCGAGCATCCCGATCGCGCTGGCCGACGCCGTCTTCGACGGGGCGATCAGCAAACGGTCGATGGTTTTCGCTCCGGGCTTCGGCGCCGGCGCCGTCGGTGGCTACGTTATCCTGTCGCTGGACCCGGCGATGGTTGCGCCGGAGGTGACCACCGCCCTCGCCATGAGCCCATCACCGACGAAGGCGCATTCGTCGATTGAAGATATCAAGGAGGCGTTCCATACATAAATTCTGATTTCAACGAATTGATGAATCGCTTCTGGTGCGCCTTTAGCCACTTTTCAGGTTAATCTGCTTTGAACCTGTAGCGGCGAATTGTCCACTTTTACCTTTGACCACATATTCAACAGACCCGCCGGACTTTAAAAAAGCAGCAGTCTGCTCCTCAATCGTAGCAGTAGTTAATGTGGCGTTTGCGGGTTTCTTGCTCATCATATTCCCCAAGTTAAATCTTGGCTTATTCGCCAACTCCAATAGGCTACTGTATCTAAAATAGGAAAAAATTGTTGGAGTGAGTGATCGAATAAGATCTTCACTATCGGAAACAACCGGGCACGATTACCCTGCCTGCCTGGGCATCAGCTTCTCCTTGCTTGCGGGACACAGAATCCGTTCTTTGCGCTCGGGGGGGCATGATAGTCGAGTTTCCAGCCAGCAGAAGGTCCGGATTGAAGCCCATGACCACCGCACCCCAGTGCTTGCCGTCCACATACACGGGGATCGAGAGGTCGTTTAGAATTTCTCCCGTATCCCGGATATAGGTTTGCAGAAGGAACCGTTCCGTGTGATTGGCCCGTCGTTTTTCAGTCTCGTTGCTGTTGTAGAGCCGCTGATCACGGCTGTAGAGAAGGTCTTTTTCAGGGTCGCCGGTGATCGGCTGCGAAGTGGCTCTATGGTGAACGGGAATGTAGCCATTGACGTCGATCAACAGGCTGTAGACCGTGCCATCAAAGCGCTCTTTACTGCGATCTGTCAGGTCCTGGAACGCTTGTTTAAAGCGATCGACGAACCGGGTCCGGTACTTTTGTGGCCACGTATTCAGAACCGGTTCGTAACCGCGATCAAAGATGTCCACACCCTGCTGGGCCAGGTCGGTGAGCCTGTCCCCGAATTCGGCAGCCAGCGTCTGGCGCGCCTCCAGAATCTCCTCGAAGGCGCCCTGGCCGATCCGGTAGCGGGCCAGCAGCGCCATGGAAGCCTCGGTGGCTTTGCGCAGTTGCTCGGAGTAGGCGTCTGATTCGGCAATCTCCCTCGCCAGTTCGCGGCCCAGGTGATGGATCTCGTTGCCGTGCTCGTGCACCTGACGGTTGGTAATACTGACTTCCTCCACCGAAGAGGTGATGGACAGAAGCTCCGCGTGCGCCTGCTCGATATACTGCAACATGTCGTCGAACTGGGAGGCGGTCGAGGTCACCTCTTCCCGGGCCTGATCGGTTTGCTCAAGCAACTGCTCCGTGTCCTTCTCCGTACGACCGACCCGGGCATCCATGTCGCTGATGATCTGATGCACGTCGCCGGTCGCCGACGCAATTTTCTGGGCCAGTTGACGGACCTCATCCGCCACCACGGCGAAACCGCGACCGGCCTCCCCTGCCCGTGCCGCCTCGATAGCGGCATTCAGCGCCAGCAGGTTGGTCTGGTCCGAAAACCCCTGCACCATCTCCAGAATCTTACCGATCTTGCCGGCGCTCTCGCTCAGCCCGGCCACGGTCTCGCGGAAGGTCAGCAATTGGTCGTTGACCTGCCGAATTCGCTCGGCCACCTGGGACAACGCCTGATTGGACTCGCGCACCCCGTCGAGATTACGGGAATTGAGCTCCGAGACCGACCCGGTACGCTGGGTAATGTCCTCCAGTGCCGTGGCACCCTCACCACTGGACTGGGCAATCAGCTCGGAAACTTCTTCCTGCTTGCTGGCGCTCTGTTGCGCCTCGCCGGTAAGCTTGCGCAGCCTGGCCGACTGCACCGCCACCTGCACCGCATGATGGCGCAGATCCGACAGGGCGCCCCGCATGCTGGCCAGCAGTTCATTATGTTCTCTGGCAATCCGCCCTGCCTGGCCGGAGCCGACCGGCTGGTCCCTTGATATATCCAGCACCCCGTGACTCTGGCCCGCATCGGATTCAGTCAGCGTTTCAGCGCTGGCCACCCGGTCACGGCCCAACCACCAGGCCAACCCAGTTATCACGGCAGCCAATCCGAACCCGGCCATGGCAAATTTCGGCACCATCACGACGAGGGCGAATTGGACCAGAACCAAAACACTGCTGATACGGAATACCAAAGGCTGCCGTGGACGATTTTCCGAAATGACTGCATTCATTTTTATTAGCATCCTCTGTAGGACCTGTTTTTTGGGTTATCGGCAGGGCTCAACAAAACTTCACCGTATTTTCATCCCGCTGTTAAAAGATCAAAACCGCACCACCCCAGTCACTTTCTCACCAAAACCGCACTAATATGATGCATAGAAGGGGCAGCAAGCGGAGTAGACCTTTATCGATTGTGCACTTTGCACAACTCGTGCTCGGCATCCAGTGACAAATCACCCACGCCACCCATCCATGGCACGAAGGTTGCCGACTACCGAGGTGTCTATTCACGATAGGGAGATTTTCTGATGACCACCCAGACCACCCCAAAAGAACAGGACTACCCGTTAAGCCCTGTGCCCATGGACCAACGCAAAAGCGTCTGGTCGATGGGTTTGATACTGCTCGGCTTCACCTTCTTCACCGCAACCATGTGGGCCGGCGGAAGCGTCGGCACCTCCTTCAATTTCTCGACCATGCTGATGGTTCTTGCGGTGGGCAATCTATTGCTGGGGCTCTACGCCGCGGCGCTGGGTTACATTGCCGCCAAGACTGGCCTGAACACGGCGCTGATGAGCCGTTTCACCTTTGGTGAGATGGGCAGCAAACTCTCGGACTTCATCCTCGGTTTCACCCAGATTGGCTGGTACGCCTGGGGCACCGCGACCATGGCGATCCTGCTGGTGAAACTTACGGGCATTCCAGAAAGCCTGACCACACCACTCATGGTCCTGTTCGGCTTTGGCTTCTGCGTTACCGCCTTCATTGGCTATCGGGGGCTGGAATGGCTGTCCCGAATTGCGGTGCCGCCATGATCATCCTGGTTGCGGTAAGCATGAGCATCGCCACCTCCGATGCCGGCGGCCTGGCCGGGTTGCTGGCAATCACTCCAACCGACGACATGACCGTAGCCGCCGCCATAACCCTGGTCTTCGGCACCTTCGTCAGTGGCGGCACCCAAGCCACCAACTGGACCCGTTTTGCCAAATCCGGCAAAACCGCGGTTATTGCCACACTGCTGGCGTTTTTCCTCGGCAACGGTCTGATGACGCTGATCGGCGCCTTTGGCGCACTCGTCTATCAGCAGGCGGATATTGTCGACATCATGGTCGTCCAGGGCCTAGCCACACTCGGTATCCTGATGCTGTTCCTGAACCTCTGGACCACGCAGGACAACACCGTATACAACTTTGCCGTCGCCGGGTGCAACCTGCTGCGCACCCGCCGCCGCAAGTCGGTAACCATCGCTGGCGCCGCCATCGGCACTGTACTCGCGGTGATGGGCATGTACGAATGGTTGATTCCGTTCCTGGTACTGCTGGGCACCTTTATCCCGCCCATCGGCGGCGTGATCATGGCCAGTTACTTTGTTGGCTACAAGCGTCAGTACCCGGACCTCGCCCAGGTAACACTGCCAGCCTTCAACCTTCCGGGGCTGGCCGCCTATGTGATCGGTTCGGTGGCAGCCTACACTTCCCCATGGATCGCGCCCATCGTTGGCGTGGTTGTCGCAGCACTCGCATACAGCGCTATTCTGGTGGTCAGCCAGGCCGTGCGCGAGCGCAGAGCCCAAGTGATGGGAGCGGGATGAATGCCTTTACGTTGCCGGGATATCCCGAAGCTCCCCGGCCTGGAGTCCATCAAACTCCGGGGCGGGAGCACCGCGACAAACAACCCGGTGCGCTGGCCTTACGTTGCTGAAAACCGCTCATTCAGAGACTGGGTCAAGGGCGGCGAACTGGTTTTCGTGACCGGGATCAGCCGGCATCGCAGCCCGCAAAATCTGGCGGAATGTCTTTACGAGGGCAAGGAATGTGGAATCTCCGGGGTGATCGTGTTAACCGGAGAGGCCTACATTGGCCAGTTGCCAAACACCTTGTCGCGGCTGGCCGATAAGTTATCGATGCCGTTGTTCGAACAACCCTATTCGCTGCCCATGGTGGAAGTTACCGAATCGATTGGCCGGGCAATTGTCTGGTCGGAACACTCCGGTGAGCAAACAGCGGAGCTTGAGTTGGCATCCCGGTCCTCGGAGCTTCTGGATGCCTGGATTGGATGCCGGGGCAACCAGCGCGCCATGGCCGACGTTCTGAGCTGCCACCGAAACACCGTCCACAAACGAATGAACCAGTTAACCGACGCATTGCCGAGCCATACTAATGGTCACCAAGGTTTCAAAACACTGCTACTGGCTCACTTGCTGATGCAGCCGAAGCAGCACAGGAGAACACATGACTGAACCGCTTAATGCCATAGTAAACGCCAGCCTGACAGGCCGAGACGGGTTGCACAGCCTCACCATCAACAATGACCGCTTCACTGAAATTACAGTGCAAACATCACCGGTGACCGCCAAAGCAAACGAACTGGATGCCGGTGAAAATCTGGTAACCCCGGCCTTTATCGAACCCCACATCCACCTGGACGCCGCCCTGACGGCCGGCGAGCCACGCTGGAACCAGAGCGGCACATTGTTCGAGGGCATCGAGTGCTGGGCCGAACGCAAGGCGCTACTGAGCCATGAAGATGTCACCAACCGCGCTACTCAAACGCTGAAACTCTTCGCAGCCCACGGCATCCAGTATGTCCGCACCCATGTGGACGTAACCGATCCAAGCCTGACCGCTCTCAAAGCCATGCTGGATGTGCGCGAGCAAACGGCAAGCTTCATCGACCTCCAGATCGTCGCCTTTCCCCAAGAGGGCATCTGGTCATTTCCCAACGGCCGGGAACTGATGGAGGAGGCCATCCGCCTGGGCGCAGACGTGGTCGGCGGTATTCCCCATTTCGAGTTCACCCGGGATTATGGGGCCGACTCCGTGCGCTGGCTGATGGAACTGGCTCACAAGCACGACAGGCTGGTGGATGTGCACTGCGATGAAATCGACGACCCGGAGTCACGCTTCCTGGAAGTGCTCGCCGCCGAAGCGCTGCGTCTGGATTACGGCTCCCGGGTTGCGGCCAGCCACACCTGCGCCATGGGCTCTTACAACGATGCCTATTGCAGCCGCCTGTTCCGGCTGCTGAAAAAGTCCAACCTCCGGTTCCTGTCCATGCCCACAGAGAACCTGCATCTTCAGGGCCGCTTTGACAGCTACCCAAAACGCCGCGGCATCACCCGCGTGCCCGAACTGCTGGACGCCGGCCTGAAAGTCGCCTTCGGCCAGGACTCCATCCGGGACCCCTGGTACCCGATGGGCAATGGCAACCTGCTGCGCACCCTGGATGTTGGCTTGCACGCCTGCCATATGCTGGGCATGAGCCGAATCGAGCGCTCCCTGGAACTCATCACCGACAACGGAGCGGCGGCCCTGGATCTCAAGGAGTATGGCATAGCCCCGGGCAGGCCTGCCCGTTGCGTCGTTCTTCAGGGGCAAACCCCTTACGAGATTCTGTTAGGCCAGCGCCCCGTGCTTGCCTCTGTGCGGGATGGAAAGGTTCTGGTACAAAGAGCAGCAGCGCAGCCCGAGGCTGATTTGATACTCACGTGAGGCACCCATGGCAACGCCGAAACACATCCATCTCGCCGGAGCTGTTCCACCGCTGAGTACGGAGGTCGCTGTTATACCCTTCCCAAAGATCTAACCCGACAGCTTCGATTAGCCCTTCTAAAATTCCGATGCCCCTCGTGCAGAAAATGAATCCGTGCAGAAAATAAATCTGTCCCGGTTTTCGGAAAATAAATCCGGAAAATAAATCTTTCCCGGTTTTCGGACGGGAATGCCCGGCAGATACATCCGTGTCTTCCGTGGCATGGTTCAATTCCGTTTGCTGGTGTATTGAGCCTATCCTTTGGCTCCGGCTGGAATTCTAACCGAAAAAGCTGGGCGAGCCGAGTTGGTCAAATAAAAATCGATCTGACCCCGGCATTGACCTACAGTTTTGCCAGTGCCTCAGGCACCGACGTGTCGCCGGACACCACATCAAAGACGCGGTCAGTGGTCGTATCCGAATCCAGCACCGCCAGAAGGACGCGGGCAACATCCTGCCGTGAAATCTTACCGAAATCCTCCAGCTTCGCACTCACCGCAACCTTGCCCGTACCGTCATCATTGGTCAACTGGCCCGGACGAACAATGGTGTAATTCAGGCCGCTGTTCCTCAGGTGCTCATCGGCGTTGTGTTTGGCTCGAAGGTAATGACGGAGTTTTTCCGGCCCCTTTTCCGGCTCCTCAGCACGCATACTGCTCACCATGATAAAACGCTTTATACCCATGGCCTTGGCTGTATCCACCAGCCGGATAGCACTGTCCTGATCCACATCGATGGTTTTATCCGGCCCGGTATGAGGGCCTGAGCCAGCGGTAAAAATGACCGCATCGCAGCCTTTCATGGCCTCGCTACAGTCTTGCTCCAGATCGCCCAGCACGGTTTCCGTAGCGCCCAGCTGCTGCAATTCCGGGCCCTGATCCGGGTGCCGGATCAGGGCCCGTGCCTCATGATCACTGTCTTCCATTTCCCGCAACAGATGTTGCCCAATTTGCCCGTTTGCTCCTGCAATGAACACATGCATGGCGGATCTCCTGGTTAGCTGTTTGGCGTGAATATCTTTTATAGCTGAGTGCACTGCACGCACAATTCAAGGCAGCGAAAACCGGGACACCCAGTAGCCCGCCAGCGCGGCCCGCACCTTCTGGCTCAGATGGCCCATTTCGACCGGAAGCCACCTATTCCAGAGCACCTTTAACCTGCTCCGGGCTCAGCGCCTGTTCCTTTTTCGAGCGGATATAGCGGACATATCCCAGGCCTTGGGTAACGTTTTCCGCCATGGACGTTTTGAAAGTACTGTCACCCACAAAAACTACAACTGAATGCAGCAATTAATGGCTGGTAGACCGGACCAAAATCTATCATGCGGACGTCCTTGTTTTGCTTCCTTTAATCAGTCAGAAGTGGAAGATAAATCACTCTTTCGCTTTGCACCTTAGGATTTTTGTAACGCCCACGATCCTTACCGGTAGCCCCCCAATTGGCACTGCGTTCGATGTCAACGTCTGCGTGCGGCGGTTCGGCTTGTCCCTCTAAATCTGTCCCGGTTTTCTCTTGGTATTGAATATGCACACTGAACCGGTGCAAACTCAGACGATGACAAAGCTTCAACAACTACTGGCCCTGATTGCCCTCGCCGCCCTGGCCCAAACCAGCCAGGGCGAGCTTCGCTGCGGTAGCTCGCTGGTCAGTGACGGTGCCTGGCCATTAGAGGTAAAGGAAAGCTGCGGACCGCCGGACTATGTCGCGGAATATCCGACTGCAACGGTTCCCGGGCTCGGCGTGGTTCAAACGGAAGAACATTGGTATTACAACCGAGGCCCTCAGCGCTTCATACGGCGCGTCATCTTTCGTAATGGCAAGCTCTCGCGCGCTGACAACCTTGGCTACGGATTCCACGTTTCCGATTCCCCCAGTTGCGACCTCAGCACCCTCAGGCACGCCCAAACGGAATACGAGCTGGTTGCCCGTTGCGGCGAGCCCGCGTCCAAACGGATGGAATGGCAGACACCTTCAATTCACAAACGCTCGAGAACCTGGCAAACCCTGCAGCCGGTGCTGGTTCAGGAGTGGTTGTATGACTTCCCAAGCAATCAGTTTCGACAGGTTGTCACCCTGAGAAACGGACAGGTTGTGGACATTGCGTCCCGTCCTGGCCGGTGAGACCATAAAAATAAACCTGTCCCGGTTTTCGGTGGCCTTTAGCCCGCCAGCGCGGCCCGCACCTTCTTGCCCAAGTGACCCATTTCGACCCGCCCAAGTACCTGGGGGCGCAGCTCGTTCATCACACGCCCCATGTCCTGCATTCCCTGGGCGTCGGCTGAGCTGAGGGCCTGACGGATCAGGCCGCCCAGCTCATCCTCAGTCAGGGCGGCGGGCATGAATTCCTCAATAATCACCATTTCCGCTCGCTCCTTGTCGCCCAGTTCCTCGCGACCGGTATCATCGTATTGACGGGCGGAATCACGTCTTTCACCGCGTTACTCAGTTGTTCCTTTAGTGATAATTCCGTTATTTTCGGCCTCCTGTTTTGGGGTTTAATAGAGCTGACTTGGCATTAAGCGAAGTGGTTATCAGATGTAACGGAAAATCTACGCAGGTTCAATCGTGAACAATAAACAAAGCGAAACCAAAGCCTGAAACGTTGAACGTACTTTGTTGCGAATCAGAAGCCTATATGGCCCACTGACACTCGGCGAACAACAAAGGACAACGCTCTGTGACACCCAAACGCTGGCAGCTCAACATGCGCCCCCGTGAGCTACCCTTCCGACGTCGCCTTGCCCGAGCCTCTGTGGCTTTAATTTACCGACGATCTGAAGACGACAGCGTGGAATTACTCTTTATCCAGCGGGCCCGCCGGGAAGGTGATCCCTGGTCCGGGGACATGGCCTTTCCCGGTGGGCGTATGCAACCGGAGGATGCCACACCTCGGGCGGCGGCCGAGCGGGAAACCCTCGAAGAAACCGGAGTCGATCTGATTAGCCATGGCCACTTTCAGGCCCGGCTGTCTGACCTTATTACCCGCCAACACAGCCGCTGGCGACCTATGGTCATCACACCTTATGTTTATGAGTGGCGGGGGCCACAGGCGGTATCGCCGAACCACGAAGTCGCGCAGATGGTTTGGATTTCCCTTGACTACCTCGCAACAAAAGAGAACCAGAGCAAACTTCTCTGGCGCACCCGTCTGGGCACCTTAAAGCTGCCCTGTTGCCGATATCAGGGTTACTGCATATGGGGGCTGAGTTATAGCATGTTACAGGAACTGCTGGCGCTGGACCTTGAACGCGGCATAATTGCGCTCTCGGTGAAATGAAGTATCGATGACTGCCCTGGGAAATAGCGAACGGCACTCCATCCTGCGCTTTGGCAGATCGGGTTGACATCTCCGGAGGTTAGCTGAAGGATAGGATGGTATGACCAGAGCCAACCACGATCCCGAAAACCAAAATAACGGCGCGTCAGGCGAGCTCGTAAAGCCACTTGATGCGGCCATCAACCGCCTTGCTGAACTCAACGCCATTGAGGGCGTCTCGCCGGTATTCGAGGTGATTGATGCTGCACGGCCCCTGATGTTCAGCCCCGAAGGTCTGGAGGCGCTTTACGAACGCGTGCCGGCCATTGAGTCGGCGAGGTTCTTTGCTGGGAGTGACTGGGACTATCCCCAGACACTGGTGCCTTCCCTGACCGCACGCACGGTTCGCCACGGCGATCCGGCCGCAACAATGGTTGAAAGCCTGAGCCAGATTCGCCTATTGGCGGTGGCCAAAGGCGACTACATCCACGCTTCTATCTCAGCCGAGCACGCCCATCACTTTCTCGCCCAGGTACTGGCGATGAATCTCGATCTGGTGGTTGGTGATCTCCAGGAAGCCGACCGGCTGCGGCCTGATCAGCTCGGCTACGCCGTGCAGAACCTGTATCACTATCTGCTCCGGCATCTGGGCTACGAAAACCTTCTGGAACATCTGGTGAAAGAAGTCTGGCGGATTCTTGCGCAACGGCCCGTCCAGGTAGAGGGTGTTAAACATATGGTGACCCAGATTGCAGTCTGCCTGGAAAAACCGGACGCACCGGGTGGTGAAGTCGGCGACGACGCGCTGCAACTGATCAACGCCGTGTTCAGTCCCACCGAAGGTTGCCGTGAAGACCCCGGCCTTGATGTCTTCGCTGAGCGACTGGCGGAAATGGACGATGCCACTCTGCTTCAGGAGGCCATCGCCTTTGCCCAGGCCATGCACAGCACCGGCTTGGTCTCGGCCTACATGCCGGTATTCATACGCTACCTGCGTGGCCGCTGGAACGCCCTGATTCCCACGGCGTTGGGGCTGAGCCACACAGGTGCTGACGCTTTTCACTGTTATCCCGCGTTGATTCAAACGCTGATTGACGAGGCTGTGTTTCCCGAGACCAGCCAATGTACCTATGGCCTGGCCATGATGCTCGAGCGGGGTATTCTCTACTCGCCCTCGGTGGCACCTTCCCTGTGGCGCCAAATACGGTTGTCGCTCTGCGACGCTGCGGCGGAAAAAATTGTGGCCGTTTTTGGGAGCAGCCGCTCCCCCGAATGCTTTTTGCTCGCCGACGTGCTCAACGTACTCGGGCGCCCTCTGGGCATAGGACAAGGCAACTACCCCACCTGCCAGTCGACGCGCGCCCTGTCCATGTGGGCTTACGACATGCCGGCAGAACTGCTTCGGATCCTTGCCTGGGCGGCGCGCGACGATGAAATCGTGATGCGTTTTGAAGGCAACAGTATTTCTTCGCGGGAACTCGGCACCGGAATGGCGGCCGAGCCGCCGGTGGATGTGGATGCGGTATCACTGCTAACCGTGCCCCATCTGGATCGCATCTATTTTGAAATGGGTCGACGCAGTATCGGGCGCGGAGAAGATCCGCACAAATGGGTCAACGCCGAATTCCATGGCGATCATGTCGGCCACGGATTTCACATAGCCGTAGACGTTTTCACGGGCAGTCTGAAAGACTTCGAAGGGTTTATTCGGGATTTCTATGCGGCCTATCATCCGTTCTACAATGGCAACATTCCGGTTATCAGCCCACAACCCGCCGGTATTGCGGTGACCGACAGCGCTACGCGCTTTCTTGGCTGGCACGCCATCACCATCCAGCGGCTTGCGCTGGACCCGGACGAGGTTATGCGCGTCTATTTTTTCAATCCCAACAACGACAGCGGGCAAAACTGGGGCCAGGGAATCGTCACCTCAACCCAGGGCCACGGCGAGCTTTACGGCGAAGCCTCGCTACCGGTGGCCGAGTTCGCCTCACGGCTGTATGTATTTCACTACGACCCGCTCGAAAAGGCCGAGCCCGGCGATGTCCCAATTGATGACGTCAATCGGGCCATGCAACTGGCAAAAGACAGTTGGGCTTCGGGGCGCTAATAATCGTTTCTGATTCAATTAGCTTCTCCCTCGAGAAATCCACCCAACTTCCGGAATAACGGGATTAAACGCTTCAGAAGGGCAATTCCGTGTCTAACCAGATTGAAGACATCAAGCAGAACTGGCTTTTCCTGTTCCAGTTCGCCCGTCTCGACCCAACAGCTCCGCCGCAGGCATCCCGAAATACTCACCCTGCGAGAAATCAATGCCCAGCTCCACAACACGTTCCTGCACCGCCTCACTGTGCACGAATTCTGCCACCGTTTTGATCCCCAGGCTCCGGGCAAATTGCACAATCCCCTTAGTCACAAGAAACGCCGTGTGGTCCTGCGCCAGATAGCGAATCAGGCTACCGTCTATCTTGATGAAATCCACGTTCAGTTTTAGCAGATGGGAAAAATTGGAATAGCCGGTGCCGAAGTCATCAATGGCGATCCGGCATCCAAAGGATTTCACTTTGTCGATAAAGCGCAAGACCTCGCTGTAATTGCCGATGCCATCGGATTCGAGAATCTCGAAGATCACCCGCTCGCCAATATTGCTCGCTTGCAGATGCTCCAGAATCAGAGCAAGGGTTTCCGGGTCAATGACATCCATGTAGGACAGGTTGATGGAAAACTCGTGGGGCTGTGTGGCAAACGCGGCGAACGACTTTTCCACCATGATTCGGGTGATCTGACGGTTAAGCCGGAGTTTATTGGCCACATCGATGAACTGCCCGGCTGCGATCACGCCATGCTCGGGGTCTTCCATCCTCACCAAGCACTCATACTTGGTATACGTGCCCTGCATGTTGTCGTGAATCGGCTGGAAGTGCGGGAGCAGTGTGTTCGTCTCGATCGCCTTCTTTAGCCGCTTCGCCCAATAGATATTTTTCTCGTAGCCTTTTTCAACTTCCTGGCTTTGGTCATAAAACAGGTACTGGCGCATCTGGTCTCGCGCCTGAGAAACAGCAATGGTTGCCTGGTTAAGCAGGCGGTCCGGTGCGGCATCGTCTTTACGTTCTCTCTGGAAAGCAATGCCCGCGCTGGTATCCAGACTTAACGCCTGCTGCTGCCAGGTAACCGGTTGCGCACAAAGAAATTCGGTCAATTCACTGGCGAAAGCGCGCACCCGGGACTCAGCAACACCAGTACCCAGAAGTGCAAATTCATCACTGGACAGGCGGTAAAGTTCAAGAGAACGCCCAAAGGGGTGAGAATGGGTGCGGATAAACAAGCGCACATGCTTACGCATGGCTAACAGCACGGCATCACCACATTCATTGCCAAACAGGCTATTGACCTCCTTGAAACGGTCCAGATTCAGGAGGATAAGACAGGCGCCTTGCCGGTCCTGCAGGTCTCTCAACAGGCGCACACGATTGGGCAGGCCGGTCAGGGGGTCCGTGTAGGAGGCCTGCAATTCACGCATGAGCTGTATGATCCGATAAAGCAGATACAGGCTCAGTACCAGCAAAACCGAGCCTGTGATCAGCAGTATCCGGTAATTGGTATCGCGCATGGGCTCCAGCACCCGGTCGATCTCATCCTTTGGAACGCCAGCACCGTAGACCATACCTGCCGGTGTCGTGGCGTAATACAGCTCATAGAGTCGCCCGCCGACGTCAAGCTGCTGTGTCCGCAGGCGCTTTTCAGCGGCTTGGCTATCACCTGCTACTGATGGCGTGCCCGGATCATTTCCGGAAAGATTCGCTGCCAGAATAGCATCGATAAGCTTCTGCTCCTGAACCGGATCTGCGTTTTGGCTGAGACTGGACAGGTTTCGGTTGTTGCGATCGTTGAGAAAAGCAAAGCTGCTTTGCGTGACTTCCATACGGCTGACCAGATCAACAACCTGATCTGAAGCCCAATCGATGGTGGCGACGCCAATCAACTCACCCTCGGCGCTGACCACTGGCTGAGCAAGGGTGAGAACAGCGCGCTCAGTTGCCATATCAAAGTACACCGGTGACCAGTAGACAGACTCACCGGAGGCTGGATTGCCCCTCCCCAGAGTCAGGTCAAACCAGCGAGTCTGCTTGAAGTCGGTCGATTGTGATTGCATTCTGGGGCCGCCAACTCCGGCCTTGATCAGGTAGGGCGCGTAGCGTTCGCCGGCTGGCGCTACAATACCCGGCTGATACCAGAGGCCGGCACCGGAGACATCAGCTTCGCTCTCAAGAAGGCTTTGCAGCGTTTTTTCGAGCTGGTTCTGCAGTTGGCGCTGGGCTTTTGGAGAGCCAGGCTCTTCCCTCGATAACCGGTAGAATGTCTCACCGATCGTCGCGAGCGTTGCCACCTGTCGTTCCAGAGCAATTTGGTGGGCATCAATGCGGACCAGTCCGGTGAAGAATACATCCTGAATCTGATCCCGGCGCAACTCATACATCGCCTGTTGGGAGTAGTTAAGATTCAAGTGAGACAACAGGAACATGCCAGCAGCAAAAAGCGCAATCAGCAGGAGTAGCAGCCCCATGATGGAGTGCATGGCGTAGCTGCTTCTCCAGAAGCGGAGATGGGGCCGTGCCCACCTGGACAAGGCTGGCCACGGCAGCTGTCTAATTGACATTGGCACCCGCAGGAGCTGAAACCAGATTGTCGAGAGCGTTTTCAGCCCCTGTGTGGCCGAGTTCTGCGGCGGTTCTGAACCACTTCGCGGCCATATCCTTATCCTGCGCGACGCCACGCCCCTGAGCGTACATTTCGCCTAGCAGATAGGCCGCCTGGCCGGATTCAGGCGCGGCCATCCTGGCCCAGCGATAGGCTGACTCATGATTTCCCAGAGCGTTCTGGATCTGGGCCATGCTTGCCTGCGCACCAACAGCGCCCTCTTCGGCAGGGCCGCGACAGGCGGCAAGGGCACCGCTGAAGTTGCGAATCCGGGTGAGCAGATAGCAGTCGTTCAACTGGCGGGATACAGCAACTTTTTGAGCTTCGTCATCGCGCACCTCACTATCATTGTTCAGAGGTTCACTGACTGGCTGCCGTGCGGGTTTTGGCGCCTGCGGCATTGCTTCGAGCCGCGCCTCATAGGCTGCCACATCCTGCGGACAGGAAAAGCCATATCCACGGCGATACGTGGCCAGACCGGTTTCGGTAATCTCATCCGTATTGTAACGCAGGGCGACAGCGGCACAGCGGCGTTCACGCTCCTCACTCACTTGCTTGAGCTGGGCTGTGCGGGCCGGATCATCCGCGTAACGCTGCAGATGCTCCGTTAGCGGATCAATGTATGGTTGATCAAAAAGCGGTTTAATTTCCTGATCAGGATCATCAGCGGGAGGTCTTTGCCCGATTTTGCTCAGCGCGTCACCGGTGCGACTCAGGAAGTCACTGGTCTTTAAATTGCCGCAGCCTGCAATTAGCACTGCGCTCATCACGATGACAGGCAATCGATACATCGGGTTCACCAGAAGATCTAAAAATTGCAGCCGCACGTCAGGAAAACAGCCCAACATGATGAATTCTAATTCACCTGTTCCCCGATGTCCTTGAGGACATTGTAACGTATTGAAACCAGCGCTCTCACATGGCGAGCGGCTTAACGTTGGGCTTTCCGGGGACCGACATGTTCGGCATGATCAAATTGGGTTTGCTTTAGTTATTCGCCAACCCGGAGCGCTTCAGGCTTATGAATGAACAACCTAAAACCCAGGGCCCCATAGCCACAAGCTCAAGCCAGCGACCGCCAAAAAAAGTACTATAAAATGTACTGCCAGATTTTTCTGAGTCGTTGGGGCGGGCTTTTTGGAGAAACTGAAGTAATCCCCACCAAAAAGACCCACGCCGCAGCTTTCACAGTAGTTTTTTGAGTATGAAACCCTGAGCGCAGAAGGCTCAAACCTTTTCCGACAGCTGTAACAGCTAGGCTTAATCATTTCAGGCCTCGGGCAAAATGAACGTTGATCAAAACGACTGGCGGATAATGGCAGCCCTCAGCGTAACGGTTCCTTTGTCATTCGGGAAGAATTTGAGCGCAGCGGGTAGTGGAGCCGTCAAAAACAAGTCTGGTCCGCTCCACCGCACTGCCCCTCGAACAAAGCCCTCGATTTCTGGAATAATGCCGTTAATCCATTCAAAAAGAGCAACTCCATGCGCTACCAGTTTGAAGACCTCAAAAAGAACTGCCCAACCGAATGGCGTGACTACATCGAGCACAGCTTTGTTCGGCAACTGGGCAATGCCTCACTCGCCCCGGAAGCGTTCCAGCATTACCTCAAACAGGACTACCTGTTCCTGATCCAGTTTGCCCGCGCCTTTGCCCTGGCCGCCTACAAAAGCCCGACCCTATCGGACCTTCGGCATGCCAAAGACGGGTTGCAGGCCATCCTGGATACCGAGCTGGACCTGCACATCCGTTACTGCAACGAGTGGGGAATTTCAGAGGACGAACTGGCCAACCTGCCGGAAGCCCGCGCCACCCTAGCCTACACCCGTTATGTACTCGACACCGGTAACCGCGGTGATCTTCTGGACCTGCACGTAGCCCTATCCCCCTGCATGGTGGGCTATGGCGAGATTGCCAACTGGCTGAACCGGCGGGCGGAAACCATTCGGGGCGACGCCAACCCCTACGATGCCTGGATCGCCATGTATGAAAGTGACGAGTTCCAGAACGCCATGCAAGCGGAGATTCGCTGGCTGGATGAACGACTGGCCGACGTCTCTCCTGCGCGGTTCGAGCAACTGACCAGAATCTTCCGGGACGCAACCCGTCTGGAAATCGACTTCTGGGACATGGGACTGAACTTGAGCGACTGAACGCCTATGCCTATCACTATGCCCACTGCCACATCGCCCGAGCAAAACGTATCCGAAGTTGAGATAGAGCAGGCAATCCGCTCAGGCATCGAGCGCTACTTTGACGACTGCCGGGCGCGGGTACCGGCGTTTATTGACCGTCATTTCCATTACCCTGGTGCCATAGCGACCAATCGGATGGCGCTGGGATGGGACATGTTGCGGGCACCCATCAATCTACTGTGGGCGCCGGTGTACGCCCTGGCATGCCTGGTAAAAATTCTGGTTCCCAAGCGCACAGGCCTGATGTGGCTGCACGGGTTGGCAAATCGTATGCCCGCCGGTTTTACCACCCGGGTACAACGGCACATCTCGCACCTGATCCTGGTGGACCTGTTGAACAATGGCCAGGAGAGCCCTCTGCTGGAGGGCTCACTGTTGGAAGGCTATCTGATTGAGGCGCTGGAGGCGGTCTATGAGCGCCATACTTCCAAGCCGGTCGATCACCAGCGGTTTAGCAAACTGACTGAACCGCTGGTCGCGGATGCTCTCAGTCAGTACCGGATAACCCGAACGGCGTCTGCCGATATCACCAACAGTATTTCATGCACGGTGTTGGGCGCATTTGCGTTCCAGAAGTTTACCCCGGGTGGCATTGGGCTCGGGGTGGTGCTCGCCTCCATGCTCGCAAAAAACCTGGCCGCCAAGGACTTTATTCTGGGTGAAACCATCGGCGGGTGGTATTACAGCTGGTTTCCACCGGAGCCTTCGCTGGCGACAACGGCCAGCGTTATGGTCGCTGTCATGGTCGCGTTGGCGGCATTTGCGGCCTTTTCCGGCGTTATATTCGATCCCGTTCAGGCGGCGGTCGGTTTGCATCGTCGGCGCCTGCACAAGCTACTGGATCACCTGCAGCGGGACGTTACACTCAGCACCCAAAGCAGCTTTCGCCCGAAAGACCAGTTTGTGGCGCGGATTCTGGACATGTTCGACATGATCAAATCGGGTTTACTTTAGTTAGTCGTCAACCTGGGGTGCTTCAAGCTATGAATGAACACCTGAAAACCCGGGGCCCCGAGATCCGTGCGGAGCAACTGGTCAATGTTTATCGGGCCAGTCCAGATGTACCTTCTTCCTGAACCGTGATTGGCGGTATCACGACACGAGTGGTTGAAGGGGGTAACTATGCTCCCCCAATCAGTACTCTACGAGTTTACAGATACCGGCCGCCGGCACCGATCGCCACCACAATCAGCCCAAGAACCAGGTTGGTACCGACCAGCTTGCGGATCTGCCCCACCTGGCGCCCGCCTTCCTGGGGATCCTGGTTGGCAACGGCCTGCTTCAGCCGCCGGAAGGGAGCAAAATAGACGTGAAAATAGAGCAGGATCATCACAATCCCCAGCCCCTGCATTACGTGGATATGCCAGCCGGCACGAGCCATGCCACCGAACACACTGAAGATCATCCAGTAACCGGTCACCAGCAACAGGATCACGGCCGCCCATACCCACCGGAAAAACCGGGACAGGGTGTGACACCAGAGCACATAGCGCTGCGACGCATCAATCACCTCGACCACCGCCGGCCGCATGGCCATATAGGCGAAAAACATACCGCCAACCCAGATCACAGCAGAGAGAACATGCAGTGCGACAGCCAGACTCATAAAGCGACTCCTGGATGAGAAATGTGTGTGATGAGCATAAGCTTCACCCGCCTCAAAACCAACTCCCTCGAGTGGTAAACTGCAGGCGCTCGGTACTCAAGGCGCAAGCAGCCGAAGGAGTTTAATTTTCCATTTTCTCATCACAAGGAAGCAGGACACAGTCCCATAGCGAGGCTTACGCCGCCAGCAAAGGTGGCTTGATCGCCTTGACCCACGCTCTGCCTATGAGCCTGGGCCCGGATGTCCGGGCCAACAGCATAAGCCCGGGCTGGATTGATGTCAGTGCCTGGCAGGCTCATGCGCCCTCAGAGCCGCAGCCCCTGTCGGCCGCCGATCACAATCAGCACCCCAGCGGTCGCGTCGGCACACCCGACGACGTAGCGGCCATGGTGGCCTACCTGGTCTCGCCCGAAGCCCGCTTTGTGACCGGCCAGAACTTCGTGATCGACGGCGGCATGACCCGCAAGATGATTTACGAGGATTAGGCCCTCGGGTTTTCGCTCTCAGTCGCCCATGCTCTCGACACCCTCACGCACGTTGTGCCATGCCGAAGACGTTGCTCCCCTGGTCTGGTTCCACCTTCCCTCATCACTGCACTTAGCCTCACATCATCGGATCATAGCCCCGGGCCATGGTCGATCAAATGTTCACTCACAGGGATCGAGAAATTAGCGCTGTGCAAGCTGATTCCAACCTCACTCACATGTCGCAATTTTAACGCACTGTCGCCTTCTGCCAGCTATAACTAGGTAATACAGGGGAGCGAATCCATCGACGGTTTCCCGGGAGAAACATTATGGACAAGCCTACATTCGATGAGCTCAGAAACCTTTCAGAGAACCACCCGGAGGCGTTTGAACGACTACGGGCGGAGTTGATAGAAGACTGTATCCGCAGCAGCAGCAAATTCAGCCAGAACCGTCTGCGCGGGTTGCAGTTCGTCATTGATAGCCGCCGCCTAATGGCTAGCAACCCCACGAAAGCGCTGATTGAGATCCAGGAGATGATGCACGAAGCCCTGCAACGCCTGAACCGCGCCCTTCATTCGCAGGCCAAGGCACCACCTGCTCAGGAAGCACGCATACTCGGTGGACAGCAACGATGGCCACGTCAGCATGACCGGCCAGAATTGCACTGACGGTGGCAATTAAGCCATCCAGAAAGCGTTTATCGACTTACTCGGCATTGAACTTTTCGTGCTTACCCAGGATTGGAATTTCATATTGCGCTCTGGCTTTTGCTCTTTTACAGAACTGCACCCTCTTGCTGGTTGCTGGCCTCATGTTCCAGTACCGGAAAACCGACATTCGGAATAAAATCCATCAGGGCACAAAACAGATAGTCGATCCGCGACGGGCAAAACAACGGTTTTTGGGTTGTCGCATACGCGGGTGCTGAAAGTCGCTGGTATTTTCGCGAAAGGTCTGCTCTGTCCAGCTACCGGATTCAACGTAGTCATAAAACATCTTTGGGGGGGCTACCCCGTTACTGCGGACACTTTAAATTCTCGCGCTCCGCGTGCACAGTTGAAGACAACTTACTTCAAGGCGAACACGCACACGATG
>TARA_R110002096_G_scaffold288009_3_pt1 | contig 48672 bp, 27 predicted proteins | sample TARA_R110002096 | Tara Oceans TARA_R110002096 (sample SAMEA4397295) | marine metagenome | biome: Polar Biome; feature: [DCM] deep chlorophyll maximum layer (ENVO:01000326); material: water (ENVO:00002006), including particulate matter (ENVO:01000060) such as... | depth 35 m
CTACAAACACCCGAGTCGAATAGCATAGCCGAACAAGTTAACGATAAAGGATACTGTATCATTAAAGATTTTTGGGATATATCACTACTGGATAAATTAAAAGAAGAAACGTACAGATTAATAAATTCAAATGATTCTGGATTATTACAAATAACTGCCGGCGCCAGACACACTCAGATTTACATGCCCACCAAGAATGTCTCGTTGGTCAACGAATTAGCTTTGGATCCCAGAGTCGTTTCTATCGCTACTTCTTTTTTAAATTGTATTCCAGGTTTAGGAACCACAAACTTGAGATTAAGCAAAGCACATAATCTTGAACCTGTCGGCACTAATATGTATCATCGCGATTTCAATAGTATAAAATTTATTAAGTTTTTTACCTACTTGAACAATGTATCAAGAGACGGTGGACCCTTCACATACGTCGAAGGTAGTAATTCAAAACTACCACCCAATTGGCAATTTCGTCATCGCTGGTCTGATGAACAGATTGAACAGTTGTACGGAAAAGACTGCATAAAGCCGCTCACAGCCGATTACGGAGACTTGATAGTTGGTACTACCAACGGGTTCCACAAAGGCGCTCTGCTGGAGAAAGGTGAGCGATTAATGCTAACTTTAAATTATACTACTCATGTAGAACTCGGTGATCCGGGAATCTTTGGCGCGCCAAACCCTAGACATCAAATTTTAAAAGAAGTATATGAAAGTACAAAAGATGATAAAAAAGCTTTATATGATTTCATGGAAGTAGTATAATAACTTTTAGAGGAAAATATGATTATTTATGTAGATATTGACGAAACAATAGCACTTACCCCAGATTGTAGAAATTATAGTCTTGCTTCTCCGATAGAGGAGAATATAAAAAAGATTAATAAATTATACGATGAAGGAAACACAATTGTTTATTGGACCGCCAGAGGTACTGGCTCTGGGATAGATTGGTCTGGAACCACAAAAGAGCAGTTTATTCAATGGGGCGTAAAATATCACGACCTTAAATTTGGTAAACCTCAGTACGATTTATTTATTGATGATAAAAATATAAATTCTGAAAGATTTTTTAAATAAAAGGAGTAAAAATGAAACCCGAATTAGAAGAAAAAAATGATTACCTTAAGCTATCAAATCAAGCTTTAGGAGCCGTAATGATGGCTTTACAGGAATCATTACTTAATGAGATGGACATTGTTCCAATATTAAAAGGATTTGAATTGGCTAGCGGAGACGATGGCTTGATTGTTGTTAATCCACCGACAGTTAGATTTTCAAACAATTCTAAGATAACTGAACAAGATTTAATTAATATGGTAGAATGATTTCATGCCAAGATATTATTATCATTGTAATAATTGTCATGGAGACTTCTTTGCTCACCACATGATGGACGAAAAACAAAAAGACTGCTCCTTGTGTGAGTCAGTAGATATATCTAAACTGCTGACAAAACCGTTATTTTTTGAAAAGAAAAATGAAAAATCAAAAACTGGCGAAATAACAAAGCAATATATAGAAGATAATAGAAAAGTATTAAAAGATTTGAAAGAAGAAACGAAAAGTATGAATTATGACAAAACTTGAAATTGTATTATGCTGTGTAACAACTATATCTATATTGATTAATGTGGGTGTATTTGTTTATGCACGAAGTGTTGTGACACAGTTGTTGTCCGTATCAGAAGAATTGGGAGATCTTAAAAATATGATAGATTCTTTTGCTAACCACACCAGAGACGTATATGGTATGGAAATGTTTTATGGAGACCAAACTCTCGAATCATTGATGGATCATGCGCGCTCGCTTAATGAGCAGCTGGATACATTTGAATATATATATTCACTAACAGAAACAGAAGAAGAAATAGATGAGCAACCAGACCCCCCTACAGAAACCTAAAAAAAGAAGAAAGAAAAAGAAAAATTATTATTTTACACAAGTTCATGAAGATGCAATTATCCGATATAGCATCACTAACTGTGTAAAAGAAAGAACAGAGCTGTATGTTAATTTTATTCAGCCGGCATTTAACGAAATGGTGGATAAGATTGTTTTTACATATAAGTTTACAAATTTACCAAATATAGATTATCTTCGAGATGAGTGTAAGATTTGGTTAATGACGATTTTAGACAAGTATGATCCAAGCAAGGGGTCTAAAGCATTTTCTTATTTTAGTGTCATAACAAAAAACTGGTTTATCCACAAAGTAAAGCGTCAGCAAAAACGCAGTATGCGCGAAGTTGATTACGATAATATCGCAAAACACTATGAAGAGCGCTATCTATCCACAGATGAATCTTATTTAACTGATCGTGAAGAAATTGAGTTTTGGAATTCGTTTTATACAGAATTGAAATCATGGGATGAATCCCAGATGAAAGAAAACGATCTAAAGGTATACAAAGCAATAAATATTCTTTTTGAATCAAAGGATGATATCGAAATTTTTAATAAAAAAGCTATTTATCTTTACCTGCGTGAAATAACCGGACTAAACACTAAGCAAATTGTTAATTCTCTAAAGAAATTTAGAAAAAGATATTCTATGTTTAAGACAGGATGGACAAACGGTGACCTATGAAACAAGAAGAATTAAATAGTTTATTTGATGAAGCATTAGATAACATTAGAAATGATCGAAAAGTTGCACGAGAATTTTTAAACGAAATCGCTAATCAGATTGCTGCTGACACAGAACAAAATAAATATCTTAGTCCCGTAGCAGCAAAACACATTGAAACAATGCAACGTTCAAACGAACAACTTGTCAAGATCATAGGGTTAAGGCAAAAAAATACAGAAGAATCTTTTACGCTATCGGAAGATGATAAATCTAATTTATACGATTTAATTCAAGGAACCGAGTCCAATGCCTAGAAACTATTTAGACTGGTCTGAGTTTTCAACCCCAGAAGAAAGTGTTGAATTGTTGTCAAATTCTATTCGAAAAGGTTTAGAATTTGATGCGTATGGGGATAAGAGGACCTTTAAAGCTATAGTGTTAACACCAACAATTCAGATAACAAACACAGAAGCAAGATCATACGGCGCCGCATTTAAAACAGAAGTAACGTCAAAAGGGAGAAAGTATAAATTTAAAGCTAGAATTGTAGAAGAAAATTCTCCCCATTCCTTTATACCGAATCCATGCAGTCTGTCTAGAAATGATGCGACAAAAGAATCAGCCGTTAATCCTGAATCCTTGGTTGCTATGCATACTGATGTTATTATGATGGTAGATGGGCATATTGCTGCACCAACCGCCGGCGACATTGTTGAAATAGAATTAAAAAAAGGTGATTTCTCTTATGACCTGAACACCGCTAGATATGTGCAAACAATAGCTAGAAATGCTGGAGAGTTTAGTATAACAAATGAGCACGGTTGCCAGTCTATTGCGAGAAATTTTGATACCTTAAATGAATATTACGATAAAGACATTCCATTACCACCCGGTATTGGTGGAGGAAATAGTACAGCACATAACCGTCGCGATCTGAGTTCTCTTCATCCGTCAATGGCTGCAACGGTCAGGCAGCTTATAAAAGCTATGAGTGATAGAGGATTTAAAACAAAAATTATCACCACGTGGCGCTCTCCACAATCCCAACTACAGAAAAAAATTGAAGGCAAGTCTAAAACCGTTTTTGGTTATCATAATTTTGTAGATTCTTCAGGTGCACCTGCTAGTCAGGCAGCGGATTTGGTTGACGCTAAAGTGCTCTATGGACCCGATAAATCATCAGATAATCCTGAAAAGCATGAACAAGCTGCAAAGTATTTTAAAGCCCTGGGTGAAGAAGCCGGCAAGCTCGGATTGGACTGGGGAGGAAGCTATTCTAGAACCAATCCGCTGTGGGCTGTACATGGTATGGGGTGGGATCCAGCACACGTAGAAATGCAATCTTCCCCGGGACAAACAATTGCCAATGCGAAACAAATAGCTAGAGATTTAAAGGTCACTGCATAGGTTGACCAATTAAAAAGCAAACTAATATTAGATTAGAGATATTTATATACAGTAAGAGGAAAAATGTCATTTCAAGAAACAAAGCCGGGATATAAAAAAGTCGGCGATGAAGAAACACTTTACGAAAAATTAAAAGGCGCTAGCGAAAGTGTCAAAATGGTGCCCACAGACAGCGGTGTATTCCATACTAATGTACCGATGAAAGGTCTCAATTTCAAATTAGGAGATGGGGAATCCGTAATCGAACACGGTGGCTGCTATATAACTTTTGGTCGCGACCGACCCGGTACACTTTTTTCTGGTTTTGGTGCCCGCGGTGTTCAAGATGCTGCAACTATCGATCTTGTTGTTGGGAGAGGCTCCGGAGCAAAAAAGGGAGAAGGTCCAGCACCAAATCAAGTTGTGAGTAACATGTTTTCTGCAGATGCTGCAAGAATATACATCAGTCAATTAACCAAAATTGATCAAAACTTTGGAATCGCTTCTGGTGTTCCTGGACGCCATAATCCTTCATCTGGTATTGGAATAAAAGCCGATGATATCAGAATTATTGCTAGGAAAAGTTTTAAGCTTTGCACTGGTCGCGCTGACGGTGTTGAGGGTCATGGTTCGCGAGGTGAACCAAACTCAATGGGCGGAAGAGCCAGTATCGCACCAACAATTGAACTTATAGCTGGAAACTATTCTGATTCAAGATATGTTTATGGCGGACTATATAACCCAATAGAAGGTGTTCCGTATTTACAACACGCCGTCAAGGGCGATAACTTAATAAAAGCTCTGACTGAGATGAACGAAATCCTAGGTAATCTATGGTCCGCGGTATATAACTTAGCGCTAATGCAAACATCCCATGATACAATTAATGGTATTGATCCTTGGTGCCCTTGGATCTCTGCTATGGCTCCGACCAAAAATATGGGCGCCCTGTATTTTGTTCTCGCTAATTTATGGGCTTCCAGAGTAAAGGGTACAATGTGGGAACAATACTATTTAGATCCATCGGGGTATAGATACATTGGCAGCCCCAACGTTTATTTAACATAGGTATATTATGGCTAATTCAACAGAATCAAAATTTTTAAAATTTCAAGACCGAGACAATGATGGGCTTATTGATGTTTGCGATCCGGAAATAGTAATTGCAGAGGTGCCCTGTAAGGCACCATGCACCCCAAATCCCGCTGCTATTATACCTGATTGGAAAAAAAGAGAAATAGATGAACCATTTTTGAATGAGAAAAAGTGTCTTTATCAGGTAACGAAAGTAACGCGATATACAAACACTGGACCAGCAGCAACACTTAGGTCTGGCAACAAGTGGGACGTCGATGCCGCCTTACAGTCTCGCTTTGATGAGTTTACAGAAGAAGCCATTGATAGCTTGTTATCATTTTATGATAAAGAAGATTCAGATATCACAAGAAGTATTGTATATAATGCAATTGTTTACGAAAAGTTTCACCTAGATGCTCGCCCACATTCAAGATTAAAGCTTCTATACTCTGTTCCGTTTGAAATAATATATGATTTACCTCCGGCTCCGCCAGAACCAGATGTAGAAGAAGATGAGCCTCCCGGAGTTGTCAAAATTCGAATGAATGCAGCTCAAGCAACAACTGCAATAATTAGAGTTCGCAAGGGTTTGGATTTATATGGCAGACTTCTGAAAGTTTATCGTGGTATTGGCGAGGGAAATGTTTATTATGTAAAAGATAGAAGAGTTTTTAACCTTGAAGATTATGGTGATGATGGACTGTTTGGTTCCGGAATTCTAAGTAGAATGTGGAATAAATTCGAAGCGTTTTTGGACGCGAAAGGTTTTCGTCTCCCGGGAGAATTTTTCGGAATTTTTAGCACGGACGAAAAAATTACTAAGTTTGAATTTGTTTTTGATAATTACAGATTAATCAAATTAAAACTTTGGACTGTCGAATGTGGAAATAAACCACACGTTTTCAGAAAAAGAAAACTCAAACCTTTAAATTCAGGTGGCTGGAAAAACAGAACAGCATGTGCATATATGGCACAACTTCCCAAGATGGCAGCACAGCTTAATGCTCGTGTCCAAATTCCATGGCAAGAGTTTGTCACTCAATATACATATCCAAAAATATTTTTTGATATAAAAGAAGAGAACACCGAGCAAACAATTATGTCGTGTGTTGGGGATGCCTTAGCTGATGAATTGAAAGATCTTGGACAAGATATTTTTGATGAAGTCTTTGGAATCGGTGATGCACTAGCATATCAATTTAGAAAATCAATTTGTAGAGATTCAATTAATGATTCTTTAGCAGATGATTTATTAATTGGCACGTATCCTGGCGAAAGGAGCGCCGATGTAACAAAGATGTTTGGTATGGCACAAGAACAGGCGTTTATGAAATTAAATAAAGATGACAATATTTTTGTTATCTTGTGCATGGCGGTTCTCGCATCAACAACTAAATTTGGACCAGCTAAATCCGCTTTGGAAAGAATTCACCGCTTTGGATTACAAAGAATAAAGGTTTGCGGTCTGTTCGATCTCTTAATGGACGTTATTCAGTGTTTGACTGGCGGTTTAACCGCAGATGAAGCTTTACGTAGTTTGATTAACAGCGCCCTCGGTAATATGTCAATTGAATTGTTTGGAGTCTTGTTTCAAGATTTACCAGCCGACAAAAGAGAGAGATTAGAAGCAAAAGTCAGAGAGGCTCTTGAAGAGGGCGGTGGAATTATGGGAGAAATTCCAAAACCTTGGGAAGTACAAGAGATTGTGGATGCAGAAAGAGAACAACTCATGCAGGACAACTTCGAAGGTACTGTTCCACCACCAGACTACAAGCCCCCAACCGAAGGTAAGTATGAAAGAACGATAGTCGAACAATTTGATAGAGGGGTTTCTGAACTAGAAAATATGGACGTCGATAATGTCATGCAAGTTTATGTCCAAGCAACCATAGAACTGTATAGTGATAATCTATTAGAATTACTCGACGAATTGAATAAATTCCCCGGCGCCGCCATAGTCGCTCAGATAATTGCTGTTATGGATTGTCCTCATCCTCCATTGTTAAACCCTGGATTCGATGATTTTATAAAATCTCTAGTATTTCCGTTCTGTAGAAATATGCAAGAATTCTCTATCGATAGAATTGTTTTTGAAAACCCTCTTCAATATCTTCCCGATTTTACGGATATAACAAAAGCGATATGGGCACTTGCAAAAATGCTAATAAAATATTTAATTTTCCAAATTATCATGCTTATTATGATGAAAGTTTGTGAAATTATTGGAAGTGCCATCTGCAAAGCTTTGGAAACGGGCGGCGATATAATAACTTCAATGCCTGATATTTTGGCTGGAAAAACAACCATAACCGATGTTATTCGTGAATCTATATGTGGTCCGGATGCGGATGACGAAATGGTTGAGAATACGCTTGTTGATATGATGGCTCAACTTGGTATGGGCGGCGCCGCGTTCGCAAACAAAGACGACACTGTGCAATTTGGATTAGATTTGTCGGCAGCTACAACAGAGAGAGAATTGTCAGAAGCGTTACTGGGTAGACCATCAGCAGCGTTTTTGGAAATTATAGATCAATTGGTGGAGTTCGAGTACCCGCAGTTTAGAGAAGCAATACCAAATCGCCAAGCTATTAGTCGCCTCTTTTCAAATGTTGGAAATCTTACCCCTGCAGCATACAAAGCTCAGCTGGAAGACTTTCTTACAACACCTCCCGATAACGAATTGTCTCCTGCTAATCCTAGCATGTGTGCGAGCCCAGAACAAATTGAAAGATTTAGAGAATTACGTTGTGAAATTTTAGAAGGTAGAGCATCACCTGAACAATGTCATGAAATGTTTTGTGATATGAGAGAAGACATGATGGAAGATTTAAAAGATCTTGGAGATATTCTGCATGGTGGATTGTCCAAACATGTTAAAAAGAATCTTCCGCCATTAGTTGGTGAGCCCGGGTGTGATGATGGCGTCTTTCCATGGGAAAGCCCACAACAAACTGCTGTGGCTTCGCAAGTACTTAAGGGTAACCTTAAAATGTTAAAGATAGATTTTGCAGAAGATATGCTTGGTAATGGTAATTTTTGGAATTCTGATGCCTCATGGGGCTTTATGAATATGGTACTTAGTGATACTCAGGGTAATCCATTAACAGCGCATCATAGAAAAGCATATAACAATAAAGAATATGTTAATTTTGCGACAAACTTGCCAAATGGAGGAGAAGCAACAAGTGGATTCTTCTCATTTTTTCAGTCTAGTCAAGGATTTAGTGGACAAATTGGACAATTTCCATATTATGTTGGCGAATATATGAGAAGGCAATTTTTAAATGCCGGTTATCAAGGAACTGAATACGATAGTGCAATGATAAAGCCGGGCTTCTATGCTCTTAGAGATGTCGGCGAAGATCTAGCAGGAACGTCTAGCCGCCGCGGCACCGACTCAATGCAGTTTAAATCTAGAAACAACGCCTCACCAAGAAAGAAATTTAGAGTTGATTTCGAGGATTTACAATATAACAATGTATTTGGCTCTTTGACGCAGGGTGTTAACTTATTCATGGTTCCAGATTTTGGCTATAATACAACTCTTAAAGTTGACAAAGGTAGCGACCAAGTTGTCGTAATTAGGGAGATAAGAAAAGGTAATGCCCACCCGGTGAATGCTGATGGCGGCTTCGAAAGTGGACCACACACAGAGAAAGCTTCGAATGTTGGGTGTGATATTCTACTTGATTTTAAAGATAATTCTGCCGGTATGCGCAAGCCCCCTACTTCGTTCGGAGGAGCTTTTGGTAACACTAAAATCTGGGGCTCATCATTCGGTTTCCCCGGGAACCCGGGCGATCACTTGGACGAGTGGATGTACGGCTACGAAATGCAATGTTTCTTTAGTGACATTCACAAGAACGAGGATGGAAATGTATTAAACAGACCAGACGATAACATTAGAATTGAATTAATTGAAAAAGTTAATTTTGGAGCTGACTATCTTGGACCACTTGGTGCTGCTTTAGAAGATCAAATGACTAAAATAGAACCATTCGATCTTCCAAACTGGATCGAAGGCATTCCAATTGTTGGCTGGGCTTTGGAAGGCATGATAAATTTAATGTTGCTTCCTTTTACTCAGTTGATTATGAGAAACATACACAGAGCAATGCTGAGAGGCAGCGAAAAAGTTATGAGAACGAGAGAATTTGAGTTTATATCGGTCGATGATGGATTAGATGTTTTTAACGCAATCAACGATCCAGTGGATCCAAAATTAAATACGCGCACACCAAAGATTTCAGACTTTCCAAAATATGCCTCTAGCAGAGTTTCTTTATCAAACCACGCCCCACAGGTACTTTTATTAGCCGACATGTTAGACGTGACCTCGTTACGAGCAGAAACCTTATATAATGATACAATGAATTCATTATTCCAAAGATTCTGCAGAGAAATTGGGGACGCAACGGTTAAAAATGGTAACCTTCACCCCGGTACCGGCGGCGGATGGATGTATGGCGCTGATTATGACTTTTTAACCCAAAGTGACATAGACTATGGCATTATAAAAAAAGATGGAAGCTTCCTGCCGTATCAGTCAACAAGCTATGAAGAAGAAGATATGGTTTTGGGTATAAGCCGAGATCAATATAATTGTATTCAAGATCCAAATAGAAAACCCGATGATGCAAGAGTTGTTTACTTAGATCCGGGTGTCTTTGGAGGAAGCTATACGAGACCCAACCTATATATTAAACCGATAAAGTATACTGGCTGGATGGGGTTTGTGCAGGTATTTTTCCCGGAATATACACCCTGCAAGCCTCACTCTCAAGATATTGTTGATTTTGACGAAATCGATCAAATGATTGATAAATATTTCCCTCACATGTCAGAAGATCCTCGATTGCAATTGGATCCTGAATGTGTCAGAGAAACTCCGTTTAATAGAATAATGAACCGTTCCGCCAAAACTGGAATGTATACTCTAATATTAGCATCTTGCAGAATTTATGCTGCCACACACATGTTTAAAGCCATTGGAACATTTTCTAAAATTCAAGCAAAATTTCCAGATAATTATAGCAGTATTTATTCAGCTTATATAGTTGAGCGTATGGAAGAAGATTTTAAAAACGCACAAGGGTGGTTTGCTGAGGCGTTTAACTCTTTTAAAGATGATGAGTTTTGGTACGGCTTTTTAGAACAATCGGTTGAGTGTTATGATTTCTTGGTGGAAGTGGGAGAAATTGTACCTCCGCCCCAGGGAGGTTACCTGCAGGGAGCTTTTGACGCGATTAATGATTTACAAACATCATTTGCCTTTCCCTATAGGCAAACAATAAAAAGAAAGTTTACTGATGGAGACGGGAACAAGGTCAAACAAAAAGTTTTAGGTCTCTGGGATGCCAAAATGGCAGGAGAAGCTGGGTTCTTCCAATCACTTAAAGGATATCGCTCAGATGAACATTTTGAAGGTGTACAATCGGTCGAAGAACACGCTAAACTAATATTACAACAATTAATGAATTATGAGCTTACCAAAATGGGCGCCAGAATGGTAGAAAATATGCGTCAGTATGGATTTAATCCAGAAATATTTGATTTAGATTATTACATTTTTTCTAAGATGTCAAAGGGTGGAGAAGCTTTAAATTTTGCAGGACCAGAAGTTATAGAAAAGGTTATTGGTTTACCAGATCCCGGAGATACTGGCGGTCATCCCGCCGGCGGTCCATGGCCAGGTCCTTATTATACCCATGGTGGTGAATTTAGAATTGCGCAAAATAAAAATAAAAATGATGAATTTGAGTACGGCGATGAATACGTTGGATATTATCATGGTCATATAGATGAGGAAGGCGACACTGTTTATATGGCGGGAGAATATCACCTTGATGAGCCCCATGACGTCCTAACACCAGTTGACAACTTAGTCCAAATTGGTACAGAAGGCTTTACGCGACAAGCGCAGAATCCAGATGAAGCCGGTGACGACTCCCGGTACGCTGTTGACATGAGTAAATCTCGAACCGCCGAGGAAATCCGCGCCGCGAGAGCAAATCAAGGTTCTCCATATCCAAAAATGGAAGCATCTTTTGTGCCTCTCGGTGACGTGGCGCCACTTGGAGATAGTTCCGCCGGCGACATGACCATGCCCTACGGAATTGAAAAATATATTAAAATTAATGGAACAAAATATGCTCCAAATATCGCTTTGGGAAAGATAAGAAGCAACGATTCAAATTTAAGAATATCCGATGTTTATCCTGGAAGTCTAGAATTAGTATACGCTCCTGATACAAAAGAACCGATCGGCATTAAAGGAAATATAGGAGTTAGATACGGTCTTAATTTTTACTATTCAAACGGTATGAAAAAACTAATAACATCTGTAGAAGTGGACGCATTAGATCTAAGAATAGATCAATTTAGTGTTATGCAGCCCGATAGTAAATTGTTATTCTGCCTGCTTAACAATTTAAAAGATGATCCAAAATATAAATTAATGACAAATTATATTTTCTCTATTAAAAAGGTGACTGGATTATTAGCAATTTATAATGATTTCGGCTTTTTATCGTCGATTGGAGAAGTAACCCCCGGTCCAGGAGACCATAGTTCATGGTTGCCAACTGGCATAGGTGGTGCGATTATTGGTATGCTTTTTGATGTCGACGTCGGAGACGTCAATAGGCGCAAAGACTGGTTAGATGGTACTACTTTGCCACAAGTAAAAGTAAAACCGGGATCCCGAGCTTATGTACATAAAGACGAGTGGGAGGAGGAATACTACCCCGACCCGAGCATGCTACAGTTAATATTGCCGTTTTTGGGCAATGATGATCCGCTGAAAATGAAGGTCACTGCTTTTGATCCTGGAAGGAGTGGTGTTACAGGCAACGAAGGCTGGCAACACTATGATGACCGACAGCCAGGATTTTTTGGAGGCTTGTGGGTATGCGAATGGGATAGTTGGGATAGAATACTCTTAAGAAAAAGCAAGAGTAGAATTAAAAGATTATTTAAAACATATTATTATTCGCGAGATTTCAAACCAGGAGATGATTTACTGTCTGGTGAAGACGATCCGGCGACGCTTTGGATAAAGAATCTTAAAACAAAAATGTTCCCAACCCCCGGATCTGGAATGCTTCCATGGTGGTCCCGCGGCAGACTTAAGAGTAATCCATACAATGCGAAAGGCGAACTTTGTAGCGGAAAAGATTAATAAGTCTACTTATTAAAGGTAAGCAATATGTCCTCTTTAAGCGTTAAATTGCCGATAACCAGAAATACTATTGATGGTTTTGCTATGATCAAAGATTTTCAAACATTGGTAAAACAAAATTTTAAGATGTTAGTACTAACCGCACCTGGCGAAAGAGTGATGGAGCCAGAGTTCGGTGTAGGGCTGAGAAATTATTTGTTTGAAAATTTTAACAATTCTATTTTTGTCGATATTGATTTCGCAATAAGAGAACAAGCAACCGTGTTTTTACCAGTCGTAAACATATTAGAGATAAATTTTGACACAAGTGATCCTGATAATAATGTTTTGGGAATTAAAATTCTTTATAATTTGCCGGATGTTGGGATTACGGATTTGTTAGAATTCACTATTTAAGAAAAGGGGTTTTTATATGGCCGATAATCAAAAGAAAATAATTCCTATAAATTATACAAATAGAGAATTTGAAACAATCCGAAATGATCTGCTTCAAATAGCAGAGAGACTATACCCAGATTCGTTTCAAGATTTTAGTGAAGCTTCATTTGCATCTTTAATGATTGATGCGGTTTCTTATGTTGGAGATCAATTATCGTTTTACTTGGATTACAATGTTAATGAGTCTTTTTTAGATACAGCATATCAATTCAACAATGTATTAAGACATGGTAGGATTCTAGGATACAAGCACACCGGTAGACCATCAACGTATGGAAAAGCAGCATTATTCGTATTGATTCCAGTATCGTCAACCGGAATTGGTCCCGATACAAGTTACATTCCAGTTTTAAGAAAGGGTACTCAATTTTCAACATCAGCTGGACTGAACTTCTCTTTAACAGAGAATGTCGATTTTGCTAATCCAGCAAACCCTGTTGTAGTTGCCCGAGTCGATGAAACTACGGGCGCCCCAACTCATTATGCAATTAAAGGGTACGGAACAGTAGTATCAGGAACATTTGTAACAGAAAGGATCAGTATTGGCGCATACCAAAGATTTAAGAGAATCGCATTATCATCTGCAAATGTATCTGAAATTATTTCAATTTTTGATTCAAACGGCAATGAATATTTTGAGGTTGATTATTTAGCGCAAGACATCGTATATAAAGAAGTTGTTAACAGTAATTTTAAAAATGATAATGTACCATCAATTATTAAACCTTATTTGGTGTCAAGAAAGTTTACAGTTGAAAGAGAAGCAGATACAGCATATTTACAATTTGGCAGCGGCAAAGCAAATGATAGCAATGTAGTTGCAGATCCTCAAAATGTCGCTATGGACATTCATGGTAAAACTTACAACACTTTAAAATCTTTTGATCCAACGCAATTAACTAAAAACGAAAGTTTTGGCATAGTACCTTCGGATACAACATTAACGGTTACATTGAGAGTGACAAATCCAACAAATTCCAATGCTTCATCTGGAGAATTGAACTCAGTTGTTTCTTCTAAATTAGAGTTCAAAGATAGGACGGTATTAGCTAGCGCTACAGTAACGGAAATTAGAAACTCCATAGAGGTGTCAAACGAGATGCCAATAGTCGGAGATGTTCGAATGCCAAATTCAAATGAAGTTAAACAGAGAATTTATGATACGTTTCCTACCCAGAATAGAGCGGTGACGCAGGCTGATTATGAAAATGTAGCCTATAGGATGCCTGGGAAGTTCGGTTCGATTAAAAGGTGTTCCGTACAGAGAGACCCTGATTCTCAAAAACGTAATTTAAATATGTATGTTATTTCTGAAGATAAATTTGGCAAACTTACGAAAACTAACAACGTAATTAAAAATAATTTAAAAATTTGGTTAAACCAATATAGGATGATTAGTGACACAATAGATATTTTAGATCCATATGTGATAAATTTGGGGATTGATTTTTCAATTCGAGTAAACATGAATATGGATAAATTTACAACAGTAAACAAATGTATTGACAAATTGGCTAATTTATATGAAAGTGGGCTTTTTATTGGAGAGTCGATCATGATAAGTGATATATACAGCGAACTTAAAAATGTATCGGGTGTTCTCGATGTTGTGAATGTCAGGTTATTACCCAAAACGGGTGTTAATTATTCTGGAGTATCAATTGATATCAATAAAAATCTTTCACCAAACGGAAACCAATTAATTGTTCCTAAAAATGCTATTGTAGAGATAAAATTTCCAGCAACAGATATAAGAGGAAAAGCTAAATAATGGCTATTAAACGCTATGTCGCTAGTGCCGACAATACAATTGTTAATTCATTTGATTCGGATAATCAAACAAGAGCTACTGGATCGAACTCTGGACAGTCGGATGTATTAGAAGTATACTCGATATATGGTAGACAGACATCCACCAGTTCTGCAGCAACAGCATCACAAGAATTATCTCGCATTCTTATAAACTTTCCTATAACTGATATGTCGGCAGATCGTACTGCCGGCAAAATACCAGCTTCTGGTAGTATTAGTTGGCATCTTAGGATGTATTCTGCAGAGTCCTCCAAGACAGTTCCAAGAGACTACGACCTTGTTGTTGTTCCAGTTTCTTCTAGTTGGGAAGAGGGCTTGGGTCTTGATTTAGAAAACTACAAAGATTTAACCTTAAACGGAACCGGTTCAAACTGGATAAACGCAAACGGAGATGTTAGAGGTGCTACCGCTACGGTCACTGCGCTAAGTAAAACTGCCGGCGAAGCCAATACTAGAACTTTAATTGTAAAAGATATTGCAGGAAATTCTGTAACATTTGCAATTGACAACTCACTCTCCACATCTACAGCTACAAAAATCGCTTTTAGCGGCGCCGCAAGTGACGCAACAGTATTCGCCACTAGAATAGCTGCAGCAATTAATGCAGCAAATACTGCCGGCACGTTAAACGTGTCTGCATCGTCCTCCGATGCCGCTGTTACACTAACCCAGACCACTGATGGGCATGCCGGTAACGGTAATAGCAGTATTGATATGACCGGAACAGCAATCACAGATAGCGTTGTAAGTGTCGCTGCTACGGGTGGATATCACTTTTCTGGTGGTAATGGAACCTGGAAGCGTGTGGGCGGAGATTACCTGACGGGTAGCGTGTACAACCCTCACGTTTATACACAGTCGTTTGGAACAGGGCTGGGTGATATAGAATTAGATGTATCAGAGCAAGTCGAGGATTGGATCCGCGGCGCAACTGGTAGTCATGGTTTCGGCGTTATGCTAGCAAGCGCATACGAATCTTATACCTCAGAGTCCTCTGGCGTCGATGCCGGCAGCGTTATTCACAATCCCAATGGAGCTAAACGTTCATATTACACAAAACGATTCTTTGGTCGCGACAGTCAATATTTCTATAAGCGACCTGTTCTTGAAGCTAGATGGGATTCAGATATCGTTAGAGATGACAGGGGAGATTTTTACTACAGCAGCTCCTTGGCAACTAATGATGAAAATTTAAATACAATATATCTCTACAATTATGTCAGAGGCAGGCTGCGTAACATTCCAGCGGTTGGTACGGGAGACATATATGTTAGCTTATATACTGGCTCGGTCACGGCATCAGTACCATCTGGTGAGTCTCAAAAAATATTACTTGAAGCTGCACCCAACGGAATTACGTCGCACACCTCTGCAACTGGCAGTTACGTAAGCACTGGTATTTACAAATGCAATATATGCTTGACTAAATCGTATACAGATACAATAGAGACGTTTTATGATGTCTGGCACAGCGCTGAAGACGCTTCTCCTTATGTAGAGTACTTTACTGGCTCTATCAAGCCTAAGCTGCTCAAAGCCTCTATGGGCTCAAGAGAACCATCTTATTACCTTAATATAACTAATCTTCAAAACTCATACATACAAAATCAAAATGCTAGATTTAATCTTTATGTTCGTGAAAAGAATTGGAATCCAACAATATACACGAAAGCCGTAGAAACCCCCGAGACACTCAATATTCGCAGTGCATCTTATAGAGTTATTAGAACTAAAGATGGATTAGAAGCGATAGAACATCAGACTGGATCTGTGCTAGCAACAGGACTATCTTATGATATATCGGGTAATTACTTCGATTTTGACATGAAGTTGCTACAGCCCGGATATGAATACGGATTTAAATTTGCGTTTTATGATGATGAGTTGTCCTCTTGGCAAGAGCAAGATAAATTATTTAAATTTAGAGTGAACAAGAATGAGCATTAAAAAACTTTTCGAGAATCCTCGAAATTCAAAAAACTTCTTAGCTGAAACAACGAAAAAGACCAGTTTTGATGACGTAGAGTCTGCAGAAAACGTTGTTCAAAAGCAAAAAGATCAAGAAAGATATATACCTCAAGTTGACTATTCTGATCCGGCTAATTTTGTTAAATATGGTTCAGCTAGATTATATTATGAATCTGCCTTTACTAGAATTTTAGATTTTTATCCTTATGACGGCTCTGAAGCTGAAATTAATAAATTTCACAACGAGTCTCTAGATATTGAAAAATATATCCTTGAAGATAGATACCCTAGAACAAATGGGTTCATTACACTAGCAAAAGATGGATATTCTGTAAGCACAAAAACAGATAGCTATGGTGTTCCAACAACAAATGAATATATCGATCTCAAGGGCGGACCCGGAACTGGCTCAGCAACGAGTCTAAAACTAAAAGATCTGCTCCCTAATGCAAAAAACAGTAGTTATAAAAAATCAAATATATACGACGAAACAATTTACCAAACAAAAGGCTTGCCCTCTGATTACGGCGCCGGCACCCGTACTTCAAACCTGCGCGCAAACTTTGATGATGGGGTAACAGTAGAATTTTGGCTTAAAACTGGCTCAATGACAGATAATTCAGATCGCCGGGGAGATCCATTAAGCAGTTATCAAGTTGTTTTTGATATGTGGAACAACGAAAACTCCTCCAGTGTTGATTACGGCAGACTAAGAATTGAACTAACAGGAACAGTTTCAGATGATGATTCTACTGCTTTAAAACCTTTTGTGATTACTGTCGAATCTGGCTCGACAAGAGTAAGCAGACAAACTGTTGGATCAACATCTTTGCATGAAAATTTTGGAGACTGGAATCACTACGCAATAACAATGTACAATACAGGCAGTAGCAAATTTGCAATTGACCTGTATGTAAATGGCGATTTTAATGAGCAAACTTTATTTAATGCTGACATAGGGGAGTTTACTCCACAAGAAACATTAGGCAGAATTGGAGCATTAATTACCAGTCCATTTGGTGAGACTGCTCCTGCAGGAGCCGGCAGACTTAGTGGATCTTTAGATGAGTTTAGATACTGGAAAAACAAAAGAACCGAAAAACAAATTGGTCGCAATTGGTTAACTCAAGTACGAGGTGGTTCAAATACTGATATATCAAACACTACATTGGGCGTTTACTACAAATTCAACGAAGGAATTACTGGCGATACATCAACAGACAGTATCATATTGGATTATGCAGGAAGAGTAACAAATGGTTCTTGGACGGGATATTCTTCAGGCGCCAGACACACTGGCTCTGCAATTGTATCTGCTTCTGTCGCAAGTAAAGAATTTCTAGATCCAATAATCCGGGCAAATCACCCAGACGTTTCGAATCTTAAGGCAAAACTCATAGTTTCTGGCTCTTCTCATGACTTGAATAACAACGCTTCACTTATTTCTTTGGTTCCCGGATGGATTCAAGACGAAGAATCAGAAAAAAACGAGTCTGATTTAAGAAACATGGCTCATATAATGGGTGCATATTTTGATAAACTGTACCTACAGATATCAGAATTACCAAAACTCAGACATTTAAATTATTTAAGTGCCTCCCACAAACCCTATCCTTTTTCAAACCATCTTCCACAATCCTTGGGGATGTATTCGCCAGAAGTATTTGTCGATTCTACTATTTTAGAAAAATTTACAAACAGAAATTCTGATATTCTTTTTGAGGATGACTTAAGTGACACAAAGAATTTAATTTATCAAAATTTATACAACAACCTTGCTAATATTTTTAAGAGTAAGGGAACCGAACAATCAATAAGAAACGTATTTAGGTGTTTTAATATTGGTGACAATGTAATATCAATTAATGTAAATGCTAATAACGAAGAATTCTTATTAAAGAACAATTTAAGATTAAACCTATTAAAGAAAAATGTAGTAGATTTTGGAACTCTAGAAAACGCAAATGCAGTTGTATACCAAAAGTCCGCATCTCTAGATGGTATGGACAGCTCTGATGCATCGGGCTCGATTGATGGCTCGGACAGCCAAATTCCTTATGGATTCACGTATGAAACAAACGTTATTTTCCCAGACTATGTTAGGTATAGGACAAATTTTGAAAGAGATAAAAACTATAATCAAATTTCTCTTTTTGGAATGGTTGCTGTCGGCTCAACGACAGCTAAAAAAGAAGGAACAACAACAACATTTGAGAGCGGTGATCAATGTAATTTTAGAGTATACGCAGTTAGGGAATCCGAAGGTTCTAAAAATGTATATTTTAAATTAACATCATCCTTCCCTGAAGCTACTTTTGAAACTGTTGATGGCGGCGCCGACATTGGGGGAATCAACTTAACAAGTTCAGTTTATCTAAATGTGTACGATGATGAGCCATGGAACTTTTCTATAAGACTTAAACCTAAAAATTATCCAAGAACTGTGTTTGTGGTTTCTGGTTCCGACTCCACTTCTGCTACATCTCCCGTGGAAACATACGATGTTATATTTACCGGTATAAATCCAAAAACAGCCAACATTCGGGAGACATTTATTTTGTCTCAAAGTATTCCAAATTCAACCGCAAAAGCAATGATTACGGCAAGAAAAAGATTGTTTGTTGGAGCAGACAGAACAGATTTGACCGGAGACGTCCAGTATAAAAGCGATATCCAAGTGTCATCGATATCGTACTGGGGTAAATACTTAAGCGACAAAGACCTTATTCAACATGCGGTTGATTTTGAAAACATTGGTCTATCTAACACTCAAGACTTTCTTTCTCCGCTTGATACAAATGCCACAAGAGGCGATATATTAAATAGAAATGCTTTAATTTTAAACTGGAACTTTAGGAATGTTACAGGCTCTAGTCCTGATGGTGATTTCGTTGTACAAGATTTTAGTTCTGGTTCTTCTGAAATAAGAAATAATTTTGGTTGGCTAGGCGATATTTCTGGATATCAATATACTGGATACGGATATGGCTTTAAAACGAATTCAACAGATGTTGTACAAAAGAAAAGAATAAACACATACAAATTTATAAATCCAGAACAAGCAGTATCATCAGAAATGATCCAAATATTCTCTGAAGAGGATGAATTTTATCCTAACTTAAGAAGAGAGGAATTTGCTCCAAATTATGTATATACAATAGAAAAAAGCATTTACAATGCAGTTACGGAAGAGATGCTTGATTTTATGGCAGGTGTTAACGATTTTCATTCAATAATTGGTCATCCTGTCAACAAATATCGTGCACGTTACAAAGAAATGGAAAAACTTCGTGAGGCTTTCTTCAGAAGAGTAAACCAAGTAACCGATGTTGAGAAATATATAGAATATTATAAGTGGTTCGATGATGCAATAACATCAATTATATCGCAATTAATCCCCGCTTCTGCAGAATATGTCGATGACATTCAAAATATTATTGAAAGCCACGTCCTAGAAAGAAATAAATACATGTTTAGGGTTCCAATAATCCAAACTTTTTCATCCCCTTTCGATGATTTAATCGATATTACATCACCCCTAGGGTTAATGTCCGATGGCGCCACATGGGACGAAGAAATCGTCGGTGATGATGTAGGTTCCCTGAGCGATGTGACTGCAGACTCACATACAGTCATGACTGCGGATGAAGACGCTACTGTTACATCAGCACGCGATGACACAGACACAGCTACACCTGAAACCACGGCGGAAATGGGCAGACCAAGAAGGTCGCCAATTGATCCGATTGCCGCGCTTAAAGGCGGCGTCAATTTTCCTGAAATTAAAAATTTAGATTTTTCAACAACCAGAATGAGACCTGCCGGTAAAGTAGATACTACAGATAATGTTTTTGTTCCATTAAACGTGATGATAGGGTTTTCTGCTGAGTCTGTGACACCGAGAGATATAACCCCAATTCATCAGCCGCCGGAATATATAACAAAAGAAAATAAAATATTCCATGTCCAACAAGGTAGAGATTGGGAATATGGTATTGGTTACAAAAATGCAAAATCAACAATGGTGTTTCCGTTTAATGTTGTTAGTTCAAATGTTGAAGTTAACTCTGGCTATAACAAAGAAGTTGTTAGCAAGGTCGGTAGAAATTTGCAAATCACCAATTTACACAATGATACTTACGGACAGCAACTTGAGGTTCCGATGCAAGGTCCCTTCACCAGCAAATATGTTGGTGGTCATCAGTCCAGACACGTCTCTTTAAATGATGGTACAAATACTCAGCTAACAAGACCCGAAGCTTGGAGAATACGCCTAGGCACATGTGCAGATGTAAGAGATGGTGATGGTACTTCTGATTATCTTTTGGACAATGGAACTCCACAAACAGGCGGAGTAGGATTAGTTGGTGCAGACTATCCGCCACCTGACTATAGCCCTCCGTACGGCACCGTACCATATCCATATAATCCATATCGAAAAGCCTATCTATATAGAGATGGTACTGCAAAGCGTCCAGTTAATATCAGTAATATTAAACACACAACAAGTTCAGCATCAACAGTTTTAGGTAATTACAACGATAACTATGAGGTGTTTCACTCATTCGGAGCTTATAACAACCCACGGGCATTTATTGAGAACCAGCCGACTTTACCAGAAATTGCTTTTAAAAATACAGCAACCAGTTCAACATCTATTCGAACAATATTAAGTCGTCACCGCGGAGAACAAGGGCACTTTAATTTTATAGAGGATTACAACACGGATTACCTGACAGGGGCGACAAACAGGAGCATTATAATTACAAGATTCTCTGCTCATGCTGGTCCAGAAGTACAATCTCGCGGATATCAAGATTTTAAAGCTTCTGAGTATTCAGTCTATAATGCTTTAAATAACAGATACTTATCAATTAAAAAACCATCACAAGGTCCATCTGGAACCTTACCAGAACCTCACGGCGGCACTCCGAGTACATCTAGGGTTTCGGACATTCACAGCAAAGACTATGGACTCTATTCCCATCTAGCCAGACATACACAAAAATTCGGTAGAGATTCTCTTCATATGGCAGACGATGAAACCGGCTTTGACGAAAGACACGAGCAACTTCCTGGCTTTCACAAGATTCATAGAAACAAAAAACAAATCATAGTATCAACTAACGAAGATAATTCAGTATTTGCAACTGGTTCTAGATATGATAATTACAACATAATACATCCAATTCCAAGATCTGATCGGCAATATCGATGGATTAATAATTCCGTTGATGACATTAATAATATAATATATGCCGGATACCAAGATACGCGTTTAACAACTCGTATGCCATATCGAACGTCATCCTACTGGGGGGAACAGTCTTATTGGGACTTTGTCAGTAGCTCGGAAGCAACGACAGGTAGTTTATATCAGCCAATCAATCCATTAAATATCATAATTGTTGATCCTGTTAATCGCTCGACCAACACGATAGGGTTTGAGCCTGGCACCGATGTATCAAATTACACCAATACAGACCTAGTAGGCAGCAAAACAAATGTAAATTATTTAAATCAACTGTTAAGTAAACGCCGCGCCACTTATGGATGGAATTGGTATAAATTTCATCAAAGTGACAATAAGGTTTTTATAGAACAGAGAAAAGCTAATGAATTGACACTAACACAAGATGCAGAAAAAACGTTAAGCACCTATAGATTACCACCGGTTTCTATGAAAGGGCGTCCACTTGTACTTAATATGGACATCATAGACCGAACCTCTCGGACAGCTAAGAGCAGCAATTTTACGTTAATAACAACAAACACAAATAATAATATATTTTTCAACGAAAGAGAATTAAACAAAATTACTGAAGTTAAAGGTGCACGAACTCCTGCGGAAGATTTAGTGACTGTAACTTCTGCAGGAAAAGAAAATATAAATTGGATTTTATATACTCAAAACGTTTTTCCGTCGATGAGGAACGAATTTGTTTCAATGTCGGCTAAAAGATTAGATTATGATAATAAATACTGGAGAGATGATAATTCTAATAGAATAACGGTAGGGAATACGGTAAATAATTCATATGGAATCAGCCTTAGTCAGAGCAGCTGGGTTTTGGATCCGCCGGTCGATTTCTTAACTAGAGCTTTAATTACCACCGGTCGCGGAGATCTCACACAATCTCTCCAAACACACAACATAACAGAGGTACAAGCCGGAGAGCTTCAGAATACGTATGGTGCATATTTTACAATCGACGCCGATGGTGGCAAATTTACTTACAACAAGCCGGGCGCACTATACTCCAGAAAACATTGCTTAGGTTCTCCAAAATCTGTTGTATCTCCATCCGGTCCGGATATAGCAGAAACAGGATCTTACACCGGCTCGTTTACATCGAATGAACAAATTGAAACTTTAGCCGGAGAAGCGTTATGGGAAGCCGGCTTGCAAGCTGGTGTAGTAGAAAAGAGACCAACTGGTCCTACGTTTGTTGTATCAGCTTCTAATCCCTGGTGGAATGATTATGATAGCTTTAGAGAAGACTTAAGATTAAAAGCAAAAGGATTTGCTGTTATACCAGAGTTTAGAATGAGTGAACGCGTGAAAGAGTATTATCAGTATGGACCTGTAGCCAAGTCTCTGCAAGATACTTTTGAAATTCCCGGAACAATTTATAGTAGTTCACAGCAAGAATTTTATAAAGATTTCTCAAACAGTGATTTTCTTAATGGACTTTTGGGAATTGACAAATCTACTTTATTAGCAGCAAAAGAAATAAGACTGAGTTGTGATGCAGCCATTAGGTATAATGCTTATAAGGGCTTTTATCCAGCGCAAAGAACAATAGATTTAACTAAGCAGTTTTATGACTCTTTTGATGATGCGCTGCAAGTTGGCTTTATTGATAATAATGGTGATCCACAAGCATATACAAATAAAAACAATTTCCTAAGAGACACCGCCGGCGGCGTTCTAAGAACAATCACGGATAAATTGAGTTCTCCGGGAATTCTTTACAACTCTATTAAGTCTGGAATAGCGGTGGACTATCCAATGGTATCTGATCCCTCAAGGATGAAAAGAACTGTATTTGGCACAGATAGTCTGGATACCACAATGCATTCTTATGCTCTTACAATTAACAATCCGACTTCGTCTGCTGATGCTGGCGAAGGATATGACGGTGGACAATATTGGACTACTAGGATTCCGTTTGAAGCCATCATTGAACCTAAAAAATATATACCAGGACTAAACTTTCTTGATATGGAGTCCCACCCATCAATGAGTTTGGATGCTTTCAATGTCAACGGCTACCCCACCCCAACGGAAGTCATAACTGGCTCCTTAAATGAAAATGGTGATGAAATATATTCCATGATGGCAAGAAACTTCTTTGGTGAGACTGCCAACTTCTTTTTGAAAGATGGAGAACTATCAAGACTAGAATCGAACCCTGTAACAAATAAAATAAAATTCAAAAAAGACGAAGTTTATATGGCTCGAATTAAACTTCGAAGATCACACAATGGCTCAAGAAGTTATGAATTCGATATTGATTCTGCAAATGTTTCTGGTTCTGCTTCAAGATATGCGATTAACGGCGCTAAAGTTGTTGACAAAAATGGAGTTTTAAGAAAGCAGTCTTTTCCTTTACCGCAAGATCCTGCACATAATCCTAATTTTAAAGAAACATTTACAATGTATAGTAGACCATCTGCGTTTGGTCCCCCATGCGCTGGTCGACCATCCGGCTCTTTAGCAACTTCTGGCGCCTTTGAGTATGCAGCAAAAGATAGTTTTGAAGGATTTAACTCTGCATTTACGCCTCCCTATATGAATGGGGAATCGTGGATCGATTTAGTCTTTAGACCAACCGCTAGTGTTGATTACGATCTAGAAAAAATATTATCAGAAGTAGAAACAAGAAGCTGGAGATTTGATCCCGGATACAACGTACCTACCGCTGATAACGCTTCGACAGCCACCTTCACATTTACTGATAAACCGAATGAGGCGACGACCATAACCCTTACTGATGTTGCTGGAACATCAAAAGTGTTCGAGGTTGATAACAATGGTGATGGTGCTTCTGGAACAAACATTGCCATGGACCCAGCCACCAACAATGCAGTAGGTATGGCTGCCATTTTAATTTCCAAGGTTAATGCGGAGTCTACCTTGGACATAGTTGCTAGTACTGCTGACGCTTCCACAGGCGAGGTCACCTTAACGCAGGGCACTGCCGGCGTTGCTGGTAATACAACAATCTCATTTAGTGATTACAGTAATTGGAATTCGAATACATCTGCTACTTTGCCAACTGCGTTTACTGGTGGTTTTGATGGTGGTGCCCGAGCCAATGTGCCGGCATTAATTCCGGTTGAGAGAACAGCGGACAATACAGACTATAGTGGCGAATCACCGGGTGAAGATTTAACTATACCTTCCATTTACGATGGCTATAGGATAAATGTGAATTCAATGCAATTAACATCTAGTGTTGATGTATTCGGAGTTGAATCTATTTTAGAACAAGAAACTGATAAGTTTGGTAATGTTGTTATAACAAAAAATGTTGAAGCTGCTCAAAAATGGATTATTCAACCAAAATGGGAAACACCAATGCTCAACTTTAATGATGAAGGTGTGCACCCAATAACAAATGCTAGTGGTACACTAACGTTACCAACATACGGCAGTGCTTCTGTGCCCCGCGGCATGTGGCACCAATTTGGTGTTATCCCAGAAGAACAAAAGAAAGGAGTATTTTTAGAAATTGGCGACATACCAGATCAGTGGTTAAAGAACCATTATACTGTATTAAACCAAGAATCTATCTACAACAATTATCAAACAATAGCTAAAGAAACTAAAAACCTTCATAAAAGAGTCAAATCTTTAGCTTCTCTTTGTGGGTTCGATAAAATAAAATCTTCAACAAAACTTGGGCAGCTAAAAGAAAAAATGGTCGTCTCTGAAGCGGTTGTGGCTATTCCATATGTAGTGGAAGAAATTGAGACCCAGCGTCGAAGCAAGATAAAATCTACTTCTTTTGAAAAACAAAAACGAAAAAGATTTGTATCAATACCTAAGCGCAGATTTGATGCCGCAAGAAAAGAAAATGTCAACACACTCGCCGGCGATTCTTTAAGTGCTGCCGGAGAGTCTATTAGAAAATTAAACCAATCGCTGGAAAAATATGTTTTTCCTCCTGAATTTGATTTCTTGCATAATGAAAATGTTAACCCCATAGCAATGTATGTTTTTGAGTTCGATTATGAACTCGACAAGGATGATTTAGCTTATATCTGGCAAAATACCGCACCCAGAGATTACAAGAAATTTGAAATTAAAAACAGCTCAATATCTCACAACATTGCAGATAACGAATTAATTAATGAAAATATCTTATCAAAAGAAAATCTTCGTTGGATGGTCTTTAAAGTAAAACAAAGAGCGAAAACAGATTACTATGATTTAGTTTCTGATCAAGCTGGAGGCTCCAATAGGAGAATAGTTGAACAAAGAACAAAACAAAAAGAATATCAATTTGGTTTTAATTGGCCATACGATTATTTATCTTTTGTTGAGCTAATTAAAATGGACGTGAATGTCCTGCTAAAAAAACGATAAAGATTTAATAAAATGGCAAAATTTCTCAATAAAAAAGAACAAGTTATAGATTTTCAGCTAACACCGTTTGGTCGGAGAAAGTTGGCATCTGGTAAGCTAAAGCCTACATACTATTCATTTTATGATGATGGGGTTCTATACGACTCAAAATATGCTGGATTTGATGAAGAACAAAATGATATTCACCCACGGATTAAAAACAATACTTCTTTTATTGAAGGAATACTTTCTTTTGAGGAAATAGAGAATGCCACCCCACCTGGAAACTATCTGGAAGTTGCAAAAGACGATACGCTATTAGCACCATACGATATTGACATATCTCCAGACAAAAATATTTTACAAACCAATAAGTTTTTATTTGATTCTGCAATCGGAGATTCTAGATTTGAAGGAGAGAACACTCAAGCAGCCCCGGCATGGAAAGTAGTGACCTGTCAAGGAGAAATACTATCAGCCAATACAAAAGATACTTCAAAATATGATTTCACGCATGTTACGTTGGATAAGGAAGCAAGAGAGTTCAATATTCCACAATTAGAAGTGGCTCTTTACTATACTAAATTAATAGACAAGCCTTCCTCTCCGATGGATTACGGAGATATACCTGACACGATCAGCGAAACACCGATGTTTATAGGCGGACACACAATTAAATTAGTTAGGGATGATTTAGTAGTCTATGCGGACGAAATAAATACAGAAATATTAACTGAAAATTTTGATATTGAAGTTTTTCGGATGAGCGAAGAAGCAGGGCATCACAGATTAAGTACGGGTACCATAACGCTTAGCGAGCAAAATGCGCCCTCTGACTATTATGGAAAAACCATAACTATTGACGACGGCGTAAAGACTGTAACTTTTGAATTTGTAGAAAACTTAGAAGAACCGGATAGCGATAATGTTGGGGTTGTTATGCCAACAGAATTTGAATATCTTGGAGATACAGGTCAGGCAACACAAATTGCCGGTGGAATGTATAACTTAATTGCAGCAATTGATGATGCTTTCGATAATACATACCCAACAATCTGGTACCTCGGCTCCACCGCCGATGGCATCCCGGTAAATCTTGCTGGCAGATGTTCAAACATAGACCGCCAAAACAAATGTGTACTCAATTCAGGATTAAATCTTTTAAATGTTTCCGCAGGAAGTGAGCGCCTCGGCAGTGAACTCGATCTTCCTTTAACTTTTGTAATAACAAATTTAAATGAAGGAAAAAACGGCACAATTACAACAAATTATTCCGCAGGAATCACCGTTACAGGTTTTTCAGGAGCAGAGGCGCACAAAGTAGTGGAGCTTGAAAGAAAGTTTTTTGAAAAACAAATACCACAAATTATTGATGGGCTAATGATGTCGAGCACTCCACAAGAAAATTTAAATACCGAATTGACCACTGATGCGGTGGAATATTATTTTGATGTCTTAACAGATACATCAGTTAATGCTAAAATAGCATGTGAGTGCGCTTCTACATACAATAAGCAATCATATTATGTTGATATAGATTTTGATGAAGATGCATGTAAGGATCCGGAAGATGAAATATATTTTGATATTTATGGAAGTGTTACGGTACCAGAGATATGTGATCCGGACACAATATCTGAAGACATATGCGAGGATGAATTATAATGGGAAAAATTAATCTTAAAGTAAATGCGGAAAGAGTGTTTGGTAAATATCTTCCAGCGGTGTTTATTGAAAGAATAGAAGTTGATTATCCTTCTGATTCCACTGGTGGATATGAAACCTCCAAAGTCGAGATTGTTGCAAATTTATCAATTAATTTTACTGTACCTGGAACTGATATTGATGAAAGTGAACTAAGAACATGGTTTAGGTCCAATTTTAGAGATCTTTATTTATATGCATGGGTTAGCCCACATGCAGCCATAAATTCACAATTAACGAATAAAAGATTAAATTTAATAAGTCTGTTTGATTCGATCGCCCCAGTATCTTTAGATACTCTTAATTCCGCTCATCCATCTTATGATCTTATCGTTAGTTCTATGTTAAGAGATTTTGCTACTAAAGAAATTGATTATTTTGGTCTGGGCGTCCGTACGGATGGCGGTTTCGAAGCGTTCAGTGATGCGATCGAAGCTGGTGCTTCCCATGAAGGACTTGCTAAATTATACTATTTGTCAACTAGTGACAAACTATATGCGTCCGCTACTACTGATAGCTCTATAATGGAAACATTGTTCTTCGGTATCAAACCAGACGGTTCAATCAACAAGTCCGGACCGTGGAATTCTTCGGGAGCAGATCTTCCGGTCACAATGTCTTACGGTACCGGTCTGACTGGTGCTCCACCGGACATAAGCGCGGACCTTTCTGATTTTGCTGGCGCCACAGCCTCCCCGACAGATCCAGTATATGATTTCTATAACGACCCCGAGTTCAGAATGCTTTACGGCTTGGGCCAGTTTGACGGTGAATACGGCGCCACCGGCACGCACGCTCCTTGGGATGGAAAAATCAGTACCGATGAGGTACCAGAGAGAACAAGCTTTATGCGACAATATTTGCCTGAGTATTTAGCCCTTTACGGGTATGATGCTGGAGACATAAACGACACATATGAAAAAATACGATTAACCAATTTAGCGGGACTTGGAGAACCTGAAGAAGATGAATTTGATGTAGGAAGATTGGTAAAAAGAAAAATATATGATTCTGAAGGAAAAGAAATATTTCAAATCTCAAATATTAAAATAAAATTTAAATACAATAATTTAGCAACAGGTTTAATCGACTTATCCAACGTTGAAGATTTACTTCTTGTTTGTTCAATTGGATTATCCGATAATAAGCTCAGAAATTCGGATGGATCTTGGAACACACCGAGAAAATTATTTAATAATTATTTTGGCGGGATATCGTATGAAACTATATTAAAATATGGACAATATGATGAATCCTATACTGAAGTTTTTGCTGAAGCAGATACAGGCACGCCCTATGATGGTTTACCAATTCAAGCTTTAAACGGAAAATTTTATGTCGAAGAACCAATTAGTAGAAAAACAATTATTGATTCGATGAAAGCAATTATTAAAGACTATAAAAAGACTTATGCAAAAAATGAAAACTTGGCGCAAAATATAAAAAATCTACAATATATACTAGAAGTTTTTAAAGAATCTGTTGATCTTTTTAAAGAATTAAAAAAATATCAAAAAACATATACTGAGAAATCACAAGGCTCACCCTCCGGAAGATTTTACGCTGAAATTGTGGACTCTTTAGTTCAATTTAGCAAAAAAATAATGACACAAAAGCTGCTTCATAAAAAATTAATAATGAATTCAACTGTGATGGATTTAAGAAGCGCTAGATTTTTGTCTGCAGAAGAATCATACTCCCCATACGATCCGGATGTCTCATTTGAAAGAGGCAATTTTGAAACCCTCTTCACATGGGGTGGACCCATGCCTCAAGACATTGTTGAAGTCGCCTCGGACGACTATATACCAAGAAACTGGATGTCCCACACTCGCAACACTCGCGCATCCGTTGAGGGTCTTTCAGTAGAAGATGGTTCCCCCGAAGCCAGCGCTTTTTCCTCCGAATATCAAGAGATTTTATCTGACTATTCCGGCGATAGTGACAGTTTTCCCATATATGGAGAAATCTTAGCAGAGCATGAGTGGTATAACGATCCCAGATCGGATTTAATGGAATCTTACACTGGATATGAGCGCTCAAAAGAAATAGACTATGTCGTTGAAAACCGCGGTCACTTCTTTTTTGATTGGGAAAAAGCACTAAGAACCCAGTCTCAGGTATCTAAAGTAATTAAGATAGCAAAAATGCATCGATTTTTCGGCTTAAATGTTCCTTATAAAAATTTTAGAGTTACAGATGTTAGATTGGTCCGTTCAGAATTAGAATTTGAAGCTGCGAATGGAGATCTCAATGACAACGCTACAAAAGTTTTTAAACCTACCCAGCACATGAAGATGTCGACTAGTTACGACTTTCCGAGAAGCTCCACCTCCGAATATTCAATATCGGTGCATGAAATCGGCAGTGAAACCCTCAGTGAAGGTACAACACTGTCTGGGATAGGTTCTGACGCCGGCGGTCTTTATGGAAAGCCTGCAATTAGATATCAAGCAACCCTCGACCCCGAAACGGAATATGAGCCACAAGCATATTTGAGATTTTTAAATTTTGATGTTGCCGCGAGCAATTATAATTATAGGCTTGAAGGCTTTGGTGAATTTCACGCAGACGGAAGTGTAGATGAAGCCAAACGCACCGGCGGAAGAATTCGTGATGGATATAGACTGATGTGTTTTCAGTATCGGGATTTCTTAGAAGATGACGTTGCTCACTATAATACTGATTATAGCGATACAGACGGTCGTAGAGAGAAACTAGAGCAAATAAATTTCTACGGAGAGCCAAGTTCTCAATACGCGGTTCAAATTTTAGTTGAAGACACGACTATCGATTTTTTCATAACAGAGGTATTTGGAATGCTTCTTTCTGCATACGACGACCTAATAAGTTATTTTAATTTTGCCGAAGACTTATGCAGCTTCAATAACATAACCAATCAATTTAATGAGTTTTTTGTCGATGCAATTGAACAGAGATATATAAATGCTGTAGATAGACCTTGGATTAAGGCAGCATATTTAATAAATGCATCCCGACAAGTTTTCTTTTCCTCATTTGAAGCACTTGGTTCAGATACAGAGGAGGCAATTATATTACAATCAATCGAGATGGTTAACAGAATGGGTCCAGAAAGAGGGACATTATCAAATTTAAGAGCTTTTGTATCGGAATATAAAAGATTTTTGACATATTTTAGCGCAAACATGTCTCTATATGATGATATTGAAGTAGATAGTCCGCCCGATTCCTTAATATACAATCGTTTATTAGAATTGGCTGGCACTTCCATAGGCGACTTTGATATGGCAACTGACCCCGCCAGTGATGTAACAGAGAATTTTACTAAAATTGTGGAATTTGCCAATGCTTGGTCAATTGATCAGCCAATATATGGAGAAATGGTAGTCGGAGCTTTTGATGAGTGGGATCGCATTCCAGCCGGCGCCGGCGATGGCGCTCGACCTACATTTGAAGGCAGATACATGTCAGCAGGACCATATATGGTCGCCGGCGGCTACAGCCGCGAGCGAGCATCATTCAAGGCTTCATCACCAGCAGTTTCGAAAGAATGGGGTGTCGGGCATGTCGCGATGGCTATGTTCTTAAATGCATCTCACATCGTCGCATTTAATTTCTTGGAGAGCGATGAGACGTCTGAATTCCGCATTCCAGATGCCACCGGGCGCGTGATCGACGTCGACAGTGACTTCATATCGCCATATGAGGAATCCCTCACTTCACTCGCATATAGCGGCGCCGCCGCAGTTGCGGCAGTAGGGTATGAATTCGGTCACGATGCCACCCGGGAGACCGGTCGCCGCGGACGCTACATGGCATATATGGTTGAAATGATGTTGTATATTGCCGGCGGTATGACTTCTTTAGGATTCAGTGGAGACTCAGATGATAAACTCTTTAGTGACAGTGAAGACGCCGCCGGCTATGGCTCTGCATCCACCCGTGCAATATCATCTTTGGCGCGCCGCGCAGGTAAAAACATAAACGGTTTAGACGCACAATCGCTACTTTATGTTATTAAAAATGAGATATACCCAGTAACTGACTTGATTGATTACTTGTTGGACAATGCCACCACTGCAGGTGCAGGTGGTGTCGGGCAGATTTTAGATATGCATGGCATTTTCTCTCAGAGTCAACCTGATTCCTCCGAATATGCTGGATATACGTATGTTGCAAATGATCACACTGGGTGGAGCCCTATAGATCTTGTATGGTCAGCGGGATTGCATTGGGAACGTGTCGGATTTTTGGATGACCCGCTTGCCGACTCGGGCGCCAGCTACGAGGAGTTCGGCAGCGCCTCCGCCCTACAACGACTCTTGCTGCAGCTCAACCTCCGCGAAGAAGGTTTTAGTACAGAACCAGCTGCCCGGTATTATACTTTTAGAGCAGCGTTGTCCGAATTGCACAATGCTTTACTGCACATAATATTTGAAGCAGATGAGTATTTGGGCTCCACGGGAATAATGCCAGAATCTTCCGGTGATTTCTTGGCGGCTAGCCCGCGGGAGTTTCATACTGCGCAGATAATTAGGGGATATCTTGACCCGATATATCCAGCTGGTCCAGATCACAATGGGCTTCTTCAAGATGGTGTCGCTGATGACTTCACTGCCGACAGTTTTGCTGATTTATTCGACAGATTTCATATAAATCTTCCGACTAGGTTATCCCTTAATGGCTTCGGCGCAGGCGAAACCACCTGGGCAAGAAGCTTTGATTGGTATGAGGACGACGGTTATGGCGCGCCGACAGACATGGAACTTCACGGGTATATATACGTGGACGAAGATGACTGATGTTGTTTGATATTATATTTGGTGTCTTTGATGTCCGTGCAGTACAAGTAATAAATTTATTTATAATGCTATTTATTAAAAATGTAGAGGTTTCCTAATGAGTGCAAAAAAAAATGATAAAGCTAAACGTAGAAAGACGCAAAGACATTCAATGTATGAGCAGTCTACATTTGTTGCAACAAATAAAGCAGCCATCAATGCCTCAACCCATCGTGTAGCACACAATCTATCTAAAGCAATGGAAATTCTTATTTATGATGGCACAGTTTTAGATATGCCCGGCTTAACAACAATAGCTACTATGACCGAAGATATATTTCACGCCCTTGGGACAAGCATACTTGGAATTAATTGGAAAATACCCAGACCATCTGAAGACTATGTTGGGGTACTTGGGATTGATTGGGACCAAAAAGATATGAGAACATTTAGCTTAGTTGGGCTAGAAAACAAAAATGAAGGGATAGACAACCCTAATATCCGTGATCCGGATTTAAAAAATCTGGCTCCAAAGTTAATATCTGCAAATGATAAGTTTATAGATAGAAACGATCCAATTTTTGAACAAGACGAAGAGGTGTCAGAAGTACAAAAAAGTATTTTGGTCAAAAAAAGACACTTAGAGTCTTTAAAATTGGCGCCGCTTGTTGACAGCTTGTGCATATTTCATATGAATATAGTGCCTCCTGCTGGTGGCAAATCAACATATACAATAAATAAGTACCTTAATTCAAAAGACAAGAAAGCCGTCGCTAAGAGAAGAAGACAATAATGGGAGTATTTGATGATTTGATCGATAGTGGCTATTTTGAGGACCATGTAGATGAAACCGGCGCCCCAGGTTTGGTGAAACCGCACAGTATACATGGATATGACCCATACTCAAATAATCATCCCCAGATATCGATTCATTATTTTGGCGGACCGATGCACTTGGCCAAAGCAGGATTAGACACCGGTGGCGATTCAGATCGCCGCACGGTCACCTATTTCAGCTTAGCGTTCGACACCTCGGGAGCGCTGACACCTTCAACGTCTGATATTGCTATGGAAGCGGGCTATGAGATAAATCCGGCTGGGCTCGGCGCCGACGCCCCTGACGCGGTCAGATACATCCCTAGGAACGATTATCTATCAATGCGAGGCGAAGGTCGCACTATTCAACGCGTAATTAATACCTGCATCAATGGGCTTCCGCAAACCTCACCAAACGGTTTTTTAGATATAAACGATAAGTTTATTAATAGAATTCAAACAAGATATACGAAATCAAATGCCAGCGGAGATAGCTTTTCGACTTCACGCATGGGTGACTCCTGGGCTTATAATGTAAATTATGGGTTTGATGGAGATGGAGATGGAATAGAGTTTGAGAGTTGGTATACATCTGATTACCATAGTTTAGGATGGTCAGCATTACATGGGAGATATAAGACCTTGGCGCGCTTGGATCGAAATAGTTATGGTGTGAGAGGTATGACTTCGGATGACCACACCGCATCCTACGATGACTTTTTCCCCCTGGTTGAACTCATGCTTTCCAGCGGTGGCGATGCCGACGCATTCTTGGGTGCTGAGGTAAACCCAACAGTGGAGGTCCCGCTGTACCACACAGTCGGAGTACTCAAACACGACTGGGGATGGTACGAGGATCCCAACGGAGACAGTGCACAAATAAATGAAGATTTGGAAACCATGGCTGAGGGCGGCACGGCAGTGAATAAATGGTACTGCGGTGGAAATCCAAATAGTGGATATTGGAGCGACACCAGCACCATATCAATTTTTAACCCCTTTGGTTCCGACATCGACATCCCTTTGCACAATGCATACAAAGTAAGTTACAGTTATGCTATGACATCTTATCCTTCAATTACTGAGAATATAAAAAGTAGATTTAAAACAAAAGCTTATATCCAACTCTTTTCTAGTTCGCTTATTGAAGATAGAGTTGATAAGATTGCATCTGCATTAACTACAACTATTGAACGCCACGCTGATATAAAAATACAAAAAAATCAACCACTTGATCACATCCTAGTGTCAGCAATAGGAGAAGACCGCTCTTACGAAGAAAATGGAATCCCAGACACATCTATTTCTGGCACAGATTCTACATCGGGTACCGGAATGGAAAGCTCTATGGGCTCCGGTGGTTTCACCGGTGGAAGTGTTTACTAGGAAAATTATGGAATCATATATTAATTTTGGAAAACTTTTAAAGATATATTCTCGGGACATAACAGTCAATGGTGCGGATATGCTACGTATGGCATTAGGGACTTATTACAAGGTGCATGGAGATTCAAACTATGCCACATACGAGTTTGTTGAGAGTACCCCTGCTCCATATCGACCAGATGCATCCATACCAGACAGACCACTAAAAATTCCGGAAGACACAGAAACAGATTTGAGAGGGCTTCAAGTCATTCGTGCTGAACCATTAGTATCAGACGATTTTATTTCAAAAATACAAATTAACCCAGCAAGAATAACAGAAATAAATCCTGATGCATACGTACCAAATTTTAAAATACCAGTTAGGTTATATGCCAATCCAGATAAAGCCAGAGGAGACAAATTTTGGGAAACTTACTTTAAAGGCGGAAAATTTGGAGATATAACCTACCCAGCATTAATCGATCAAACAACTGTTTTTTATGACACAGAGATTTATTTTTACCATCCATATTCTGTTAGGGAATTAGCCGATTTTAAAGATGTCTTTATTACATCTAGTCCAACAAGTTGGAAAATTCAAACACGCTACAACGACTACGATCAATATGTTCAAAAATATCAAAACTGGTCAAGTTTGAAACATGAATTATTGCTACCTAATTTCAATTTTTCTGTGTCTGCTTTTACAGATTCTTACCGGGGATCTGATACCGCATCAATGCAGAGAGAAAAGATGCTAAGCTATTATTATCCAAATGGAGAATTGCCAGGCGATTTATATGAAAAAAACAGATGGTGCGGGGATTCCTGGATAGATCACCTAAGAAGTAATGAAAATTTAGAATTAGAAGAGCTAGTAAAACAATATCAACAAAACATAATGTTCGATCAAAATTATTATCATTATTTTGATTTTGAATCCGCCGGTGAAAAAGAACCGCCAGCGGAAGGGTCCGCTCCGATATATGATGTCTTTGAGGACGGTTTGGATTTTATGGGCGATGGCAAGAATGTAGATTACTCGGCAAATATGTTTAATGTTACGATAGAATGGGATCGTCACCGCTCTACTGCTGATTGGTCTGAAGCATATTCAGTTTACGATTTTTCATTACCCTATATGACAACTTTAGATACAGGTCTTCCAGATTTATCCCCAGAGTTGCAATCATTTAGAATAAGAGATGTTATTGAAAATAACAACTTTTCTTCAAAGTTTTTAGAAATTTTAAAAGATCTAGATGAAGGGAGTCTTCCCGGCATACAATATAATAAAGTGAGATACGATGTAAATCAATTTGTAGGCATGGAAAACGACTATCTTGATCCCGAGTCACAGAAACTGAGCGCCACTGTTAAGTATATGGACTTTAACACGTTTGATTGGATGGAATATCTGACTTATATGTATAATGAATATGATGTGGCTATAAACAAAAACTACACATTCATGGGTCCGATTAAAATTTCTCACAGCACAACTTATGACGATGCCACCGCGTATAGATTTTACGATAATTCAAACTTGCTAGCGGTTTTAGACGGCACTATAGATCTTACTAGAGAATATTTCCAAGATCTTATGACCGCTAAAGAAGATGCCATGACCACCACTGACGAAGAAGAATTATCAGAGATATCAAGAAAAATACTCGATAGCGTCTTGTCACCGGTAGAAAAAAGACATGAAGTTTTGGCTTATAAAGTAGAAAAAATTGGTGGTGAGCCAACTGGCGATTCGGGTGTACAAAATATAATTCAAAAATTTTGGCATTTTAATTCTAAAGCAGCAGCAATTCGAAATACTACAATAGATACTCAAGTTAAATATGGGCAAACATATACATATAGAGGATATGCATATGTCTTGGCTATGTCGCATAAATACAAATACAGCGACTTTAGACTTACAAAACAAATAGGAGTGTATGATCTGAATGGTGATGGCAATTTAGATCGATATTGCGTAGAGTTTTATGATCCAGTTACAATGGAGCGCTCCGAGCAAATATTTACAATGGCGCCCACAAATGCTGTCGATGAACCAACGCTATCGCCGGACCTTAGCGCCTTATCTCGACTTAATATTTTTGCAACAAATGGACAAGATATAGAAGAGTACCCCCAGCTTGCAGATTTTCATCTAAATGTTGAACCATGTATGAAAATAATTGAAGTTCCTATTTTCGAAAAAACAGTAGTAATACAAGATAATCCACCAAATAATATAAGTGTTATTCCGTTTCATTTTCTTGATAACAGCCACAAGCTTGGCTTTGACATGTTTGCAGATGGGTTTAAAAATGCCGGTAACGGCTCGGGAGGTCAGATTTATCCGATTCCAATAACCGACGATGACGTAACTAAGAAAACAAATTATCTTAATGATAAAGATCTGATAGAAACAGATTACTTACCAACCTTTTCAGAATCCCCTGCAAGGTATATAGAGATGTTTAGGGTTACTAAAAAACCAACATCCTTCCGATCTTTTGATGGGCACTTAGTGAGCCGGATAGACCTTCGAATACCAAATGAAGAATTTAACAGAAAAGATTTTATAGCAGCAGATAAAATTAATCCGGGTATAAAATATTATTATGTGTTTAGATTTGTAAATGAAAATGATATGCCAGGACCGCTTTCTCCTGTATTGGAGGCTGAATTGCACGATGACGGAGGCTATATTTATTCTCTTTTTGATACTTTGGATTCTTCTGAATTCAAGCCCGATCCGTTTGTTGAAACTTCAACAACTTTTAAGAAAATATTCCAATTGGAGCCAAATTTGCAACACTTAATGCTTGATGCATCTGGTGCTGACTTTTCTGATTATGCCACTAATCAAATTAACAATATTAATGTGGGATTATTGGAATCAAAAATTTGGGATAAGAAATTTAAAATTCGCTTAACGTCAAAAAAGACAGGTAAAAAATTAGACATCAATGTCACATACAACATTAGAGAAAGAGATCTGTCACCAGAAATAACGTTAAAAGCAGTAGAAGATGAAATTATGACTATGCCCACAGAAGACTCGGGCAGCGTCGACACCGGTGATCCTGTCTGCTTTGTTGCCGGAACGATGGTTGCAACCGAAAAGAGATTGTCAGAAAAAATAGAACAACTTAAGATTGGTGACTCAGTCATCGGGTTCGATTTAGGAGGTAACGCCGTAGAAGCTACTGTTGCAGACGTCTTTAAACACGAACACTCACAAGCCTGTTGGCAGTTAAAAACTCTGTCCTCAGAGGTTACAACCACAGAGGAACACAAATTCTATGTTGGTAACGACAAATATGTTCCTGTTTCGAGACTTTCAGTTGGCGACAGTGTTATGATATTTAATGATGAAACGCAGACTTCACATTTTGAAGAAATCATCGAAAAGAATCTGACAGAAAATGACGAAATGATATTTGTTTATAATATTCACGTTGTTCCAACTGTAAACTATTTTGCGAATAATTTTGCTGTCCACAATATAAAAGGTGGCGGTGGCGATGATAAACCAAAAGACGATACACCGGACGATCCAAAATAAACTTATTCGTATAAATGGACTAATTACTATACATGGCTTATACTTCAACCAGCGACTCGATTATAATCAAGGCTACTCTAACTGACAAGGGGCGCCAACTTCTATCAAGAGGGAAATTTAAAATTGCTAAATTTGCCCTTGGTGATGACGAATTAGATTATAAACTATTAGATGATGCTTTATTAAAAGGGACAACAATAATTCGAATAGACGATGAAGATACTGTATATAAGCCGGCTATAAGAAACTCTAAAATATTTGAAGCATATTCGAATAGGCATAAAAACATACAATATGGTTTAGATTCTTATGATGAGGGGGTTCTTTATTTAGAAAGAAGTGAAATAGAAGAAATGGCGCCCAATTTACACGCTAAAATATTATATAAACCATCTTTAAAAGTAAATAAAAAATTAACCATATCTCCATCGATGAGTGGTTCGGTTTATTACCTATCGGCGAATAGTGAAACTACAGAACAATTAGATACCATCAGTGACTTCAGATTTTTAACCACCAACAAGCTAGAAAATGTAAAAGTTGTCATAGAGTCCGGTATAGAAGTAATGGAATCAGAGCTTTTGCCCACTATGGACAACAGAAGGGAAAAAATAATTAAGAAATTTTTATTGGATAATGATTATTTTATTTTTGCAGACAATAAGTTTTTTAGAAAAATAGTAGGAATTCATCCCGGGTCACAATTTGAAAATTTTGCTAGCGGCGAAACTATTATTAATTTTAAAACGGGAAAAGAGTCGCCACCAGTTTCATATGAAAGCGAATTTGAAACCCATGCTACATTTATTTCAAAGGGAATACAAAATTTAATTTTAGCTTATGATTCAGAAGGAACCATTGGATATACAGGTGATTCTTTTTCTGAACACAAGGGACCACGCGGCAGTGTTATGGCATTTAATCCTTTGATAGATCAAGAGCTGCAAGCCTCATCGACAGCAGAAAGAGATTTTAGATATTCAGAATATGGGTACACTGATCAAATTGTTTTTAGAGAATTGCCGACTAAAAAGTTTGATTACATAGATACGACTATTTATATTATAGGCGCGACAACCAATTCGAGAATTCAAGTCCCGATAAGATTGATTCGCTACGTAGGAACATAATTTTTTAAAAAAAAACAAATTTATAGTAAACTCTTTGTATGAAATTTACTATTTATTTAGTTAAAGAGGATAATAAATGGCTTTTTTAGACAACTCGGGAGATATCATACTCGATGCAATATTGACCGACTTAGGTAGAAAGAGAATGGCGAGAGGAAACTTTCGAATAGCAAAATTCGCTCTCGGCGATGACGAAATCAACTACGGATTATATGATACTAGCCACGCATCAGGCTCGGCATATTATGATTTGGAGATTTTACAAACCCCAGTATTGGAATCAATTTCTGGAAGATCAGCAAACATAAACCACGGCTTGCTTTCAATACAAAATCCCAATTTGTATTATATGCCCGTTATTAAAGAAAATAACAAAGTAGCGTTAGCAGCCGATCGGGAAGATAATGTATATTACTTAGCAGTAAATGATGGGGCTACCGCAGATGCGTTGATTACAGCTTTTGGTGGCTCTAAAGGCGGCGGTAATTTAAAGGTACTGCAAGCCGGTAAAAGAAATGACACTAGAATTCTTTTAGAAACGGGTCTGGATACAGAAGAGATAGCTGCCACACAGACAAATAAAACAAACTATATTACTTCAAATAAATTAGGAGATACGGGCTTCAGTGTCTCTGTAGACACTAGATTTATTTCCTCTGTCATGGGACCCTCCGGAGATAGCAGGTTTAATAACAATGCCGGCTCAGGCGAGGCAAATGTTAAGATTAATTTATCCGGTAATCCGCCGATCACAAGAGATCGCAGCATGCGGCACCATCAAATGGCAACCGTACGCGCCGTCGCCAATAACGTCTTTAAAAGACAAAATGATAACAAAGCAGATACCGCAACGTCTGCTATTGCAGGTCCCAGGGCAAGCATTACGGCGCTTAATTTTGACACCAAGTTGTTAACAACAAACGATTATCAACGATATGGAAAAACCGGTCAAACAATTTCTGGTGCCAGCGGCACTTACAAATATATTGACACAAACGTAATGGTCAGGAATACCCTGGGAGTCAGTATTCAGTTGCCTATTAGAATTATACAAAAAGAATAACGGAGTTAAATAAATGCCAGTTCGATCATTTGAGCCTATCAATCCACAAACGGATACCACTACAACAAGAACATTTCTTCATGAAGTGATACCAATTACCGGCTCTATTATAAGTGGAACCTATGTCAGCGGAGACACAGAAGAAAATATTAAAGATTATACACATGGAATGTTCCAGTCGGTATATGATTACCCTTATTTAAGCTCTTCTGCTAATCACATTTTTGATATCACAGCGGGATATGCTTCTGAATCTGCATTATCATCAAGCACAAGTGTTCAAAATTCAAAAAAGATTAATATGTACAACCAATTTGCTCAAGTTTTACTTGGATATACCGGCTCCAACAATGATATTAGATTGTTTGAATCTGATTTAAGCCTCGATGGTGTTAATAAGATGAAAGATGTTTTTATTATAAGTCTTTCTAGACTATTGATCAAAGATGAAATCAAAAAAGGTTCATTTACGATGAGTGTAGGTACCGGTGCATATGCAACACCTTTTGATGGCACTGTGACTCTGGGTGACTATACTGCAAATGCCAATGGTACCGGTGTGGCAAACTGTGATGGCGGCGATTATGCGATACTGCACACTAGTTCTGATGCAAACATTGGCGAAACTGGACATGGTGTGATTTTCTATCAAGCCGGCGTTCTCGTTTTAACCGCATCAGTGTTCTCAGCTAATAGATCGGGTTCCGCCGGTGATGGATATATTGATGATTTTGGCAGCGAGCACTTGAACACTGCCGCAACTTTACGTCCAGATCAGACACTAGTATCTTCTTCCATCTCTGGTACTTGTAACGCATTCAGGCACAGAATAGATAATATTCAATTCAACAATACTACGGAATTAAATTCAACTATCTACTTCTGCCGCGCGCCAACAAACAAGTTTAATTATAGTTCCAACCCATCATACACATCAGGTAGTAAGATTAGGGTTAAAAATGTTCCAGCAGATAATCCCGTCGCGTATGTGACGACGGTTGGACTATACAATGCTGCTAATGAATTGTTGGCAGTTGCAAAACTTTCCGAACCCCTTAAAAAGAGTGTTGACAATGAGCTTACAATCAGAGTAAGATTGGACTACTAAAATGTCTTACCGTAAGTTCGGTAAAAATGACGTATTAATTAATACGATGAAGGCTCATCCAAAGAGTGAGTTTCTTATTTACAGTGGCAACGCTTATTATAACAATAGACCTCGGCAGACCGGTCAATTTCAATCAGCATCGGCTAATCCGGGCAATATATGGATGAGCGATCCTGGATATATAAATTTATATGAATATAACATTGATAGACTATCTGGTTCTGATGGCAAACCAAATCCATTAATTTATCCTTATGTTGTTAAAGATGGAAGCAGGGCTTCATTTCATATTGATGGAACAGAAACAGAGTCTGATTTTGATGCTGCTTTATATGGTGATATGATTACGGGCTACTATCCACAAACAGCCAGTATTCGCAGACAGTATATAACTTCTCCATCTGGAACATGTCATGGTGACTATACCCACAAATCACTGTGTGGACATAATATGGACTATTGGTCACTAAGGACAATGTTAAATCATTATGGAACACTGAGTCCTCACTATCTTGTTTCTTCTTCATATGGCGCATTAGATGGTGAAAATGGCTGGAACAAAGACGAGCAAACTTTAAACCTAATTCATATTCCATCTATTTTTTACGGTTCAAAAATTAGACCGGGTACTGTCTCTCTTCAATGGTATTATACCGGCTCTTTAATTGCAGAATTAAAAGATGAAAGAGAGAACGGCGAGCTTATTCAAGTTGGACCACATGGAAACGCCGGCTCGGGTTCTGTAGCTGGCGTTGTTTTGTATAATGAGGGTTTTATATTATTAACAGGTTCGTGGGCTCTTGCCGCACAAGGCGTATCTCTTGTAGATACTTCTGAGGCAATCACAGTTAAAAAACCTAGATGGCTTTATTGGGGCGCTGGTATGAGAGACGGACTGAACTATAATAGCCACGGCGCCAGAAGTCTTTTGAGTGCCTCTTTTGGTTTATCGTTCGAGGGTGTAACAAAAACAGATGTAATTACCATGTATGCGCGCGCCCACAAAGGAGAAGTTAACTACTCTAACAACCCAACGTTCTTGCAATACGACCAGGAACAACTGACGTTTACATCATCTCATGTTTATGAAGAAAACAAAAACCGTTTAATAAAAAATACGGTATCCTCAAGTTATACAAATTATGAAGAGGATTTTAAGCGCCAAGTTTATATTTCAAAAGTTGCTGTCTATGATGATAAAAAACAACTTATTGGTATTGCAACGTTGGCTAATCCGGTCCTAAAAGAAGAAGATCAAGATCTGGCTATTAAAATTAAGCTAGACATATAGTATAATAGAGACATGATTCTAGGTGTTGACATATCAACCAGCATAACTGGTTTTGCTATAGTTGCAGATGGGGAATTGGTCTATTATGACTCAATTGATTTGCGAAAATATAAAGATATATTTGACAAAACAACAGCTATTAAAGAAAAGTTACTTGATTTATATGAAATGTATCAGCTTAATAACGACGACACACCCGACTGGGGTGACTCTAGATATCCCATTGAACACATTTATATTGAACAATCGTTGCATATGTTTATGGGTGGCAAATCATCCGCTAAAACACTTTCAACATTAACTCGATTTAATGGCATTGTTTCATGGCTTATGTACGAAATATTTGAAATTAAACCAAAATTTATTGGCGCTACATCTGCCAGAAAATTGTCCGGAATTAAAGTCCCTAGAGGACAAAAAGCAAAACAAGTTGTACTAGAACATTTACTTAAAACAGAGCCGGCTTTTAAAATAGAATACACCCGCTACGGAAATCCAAAACCAGAGTCTTATGATAGAGCTGATGCAATTATTGTAGCTAAAGCCGGTAATGTTAAAGAAAACAATTGACAAAATTCTGTTAATGTGTTATTCTTAATTTGAAATTTCATTTACAAATAGGAGAAATAATGAAAGGAAAAGCAAAAAATGGAAGCGCGGTAAAGGTGCACTATGTGGGAACTTTTGAGGATGGTACCGAGTTCGATAATTCTAGAGTCAGAGGGCAAACACTTGATTTTCAAGTAGGTTCGGAACGCCTTCTGCCAGCATTTAATGAAGCCGTTGTTGGCATGAAAGAAGGGGATACAAAAAACGTGAGCGTCGAAGCTCAACATGCATACGGTCCGATAGATCCCAATGCATTTCAAGAGATACCAAAAGAGCAATTTGGTAATGATTTTGTATTTGAAGTTGGTGGCATGATTAAAGGTCAGACACCAAAGGGTCCATTTTTAGCCAGAATTCATGAGATCCAAGATCAAAACATCACTCTAGATTTCAATCATCCTTTGGCTGGTAAAGACATTAACTTTGAAATTGAAATGGTTTCGATTAAAAAATAATTATTTTATTTGACTATACACCCTCATTGTGTTAAATTTACAATGAGGGTGTATGAACAAGAGAGAAGCAAGGAAAATACTATATGAAACATTTGGGAGTTTTATTGAGAAAGGTGACGAAATGGTTTTTAGTTGCCCTGCATGTAATCACCGCAAGCGTAAGTTCTCTATTAATTTGGATAAAAATGTTTTTAAATGTTGGGCTTGCGATTATCGCGGCCGTAATATTAGGCGTACTATTAGAAGGTTTGGTTCGTTTGTACAACTCTCAAAATGGGACGAAATATTCTTCAACACTGATTTGGAAAAATTTGCTGAACTCTTTATGGGAGATGTCAGTGAGACAGACAAAACTAAAGTGGAATTTCCGCAGGCATATATAAGTCTGACTCATGAGAAGATTCCAGCGACCGGAACTAGAGCATATAACTATCTTCAATCAAGAGGAATAACAAAAGCCGATATTCTTAAATGGAAGATCGGCTATTGCTTTGAGGGCGAATACCGCAACAGAATTATTATACCTTCTTTCAACGAAGATGGCGATTGTAGCTACTTTATCGCGAGATCCTATACCGGTGATAGCTATAAGTATAAAAACCCAAGAGCGTCGAAGGATATAGTATTTAATGACCTATTTATTGACTGGAATTCAGACCTAGTATTGGTCGAAGGAGTTTTTGATGCGCTGGTCGCCGGAAATGCTGTTCCTATATTGGGCTCAACCTTACGGTCGGGGTCCGACTTATTACGAAAGATTGTACGGAACGACACCCCAATCTATGTCGCACTCGACCCAGATGCCGCGCCAAAAGAAAGACGGATTATTAAGATGTTGTTGGAATACGATATCGAACTTTATAAAATTGATGTCTCGGGATACGAGGACGTAGGTTCGATGCCAAAAGAGGTGTTTAGCGCGAGAAAGAATAATGCTGCCTTTATCGACAGAGATAACTATTTATTGCTAGATCTACTATCAGCAGTGTAAGGAGAATAACATGTCAGATAAGCACAATGATCAAAAATTAATAATGGAATCATTTAGAAACTGGTCGGAAGACACGCCAGAGGCACTACAAGAAGAGCAATTAGATGAAATACAGATTCCCGGAATTGCTTGGTTTCTGAGATCTTACCAGTGGATGGAGCCGTTATTGAGGATTGTAGCTGATTCAAAACGCACCCCAGAATCCTTAAGGGGTCCGGTTAAGTCCATGGCTGATACACTGACAACTTTTAAAAATGCAATGGATGATTTTTATGAAAACTATCCCAAGCTTTATGCGACAGTCATGGGTCCAATCATGGCAGCAGATATTGCCGGAACAGCCACCGGAAAAGCAAAAGAGAAGATTTTACAAACCATCTATAAAAACATAGATAAGATAGAACCCGCGGAAGAAGACACGCCAGAGCCACAACAGCCGGAACAAGAAGAACCTACCTCTCCAGCGATCACAAAAAGAGAGAAGAACCCGCGACCGGTGGTTATTAATAAAGTAAGAGAATAAAAATGAGAATTGAAGAGGCTAAACTCCGTCACATTCTCACAGAAGAAATTCGAGAAATAATTGTTTTAAACGAGATTAGACAAGTTATTAACGAGATGGACTTAAATCTTACAGAAGAACAAAGACTAATTCTTGAAAAATCTGTTCTTGACACAATAAAGTCTGCAGCTAAAAAAGCTGCTTTACCGATCACAGTAATGGCTGCACTAGCTTTTGGTAGTCAAGTGGCATCAAATGTACAAGATTTGGAAGGCGTTGGTGTCACCCCTGCCGCGGCAGAACAAATTAGTAACGCAGTTGAAGCTGGTCAAAATATGACCGATGCACGTCTCGACTTTCTTAAAAAATCAATTGAGGATAGCTCCAGAGAGGGAGAAATACCAGCAGACTTAGCAAAAGGTGTTGGTGGCGATGATGCCAAAGACATTGCAATGGATCGATTAGAAAAAGAATATGTACAACAAGGTAACGTTGAAAGCACCGGTCAAGCACAAGCCGGCTCAGGCTATCTTATTTATGTACCATATGACAGTCTTCCTGATGGATACAAGGACACTTTTACCGGTGGCGCAGAGAAAGAAGACTTAAAGAGATTTTACCAAACAATGGATATTCAAGACTTAGCTGATAAGGTAAGAGACTTTAATTCATGGGGATCCGATGGTCATGGACAGTTTTATGATTCCGCAACAGGTGGGCAGCTTCTCCCTGCATCCTGGTCGATAGCGTATGAGGCGCTACAGGACAAAAACGCTGAACGTGCTGCCAAAGGTAAAAATACTTTTAAAGAAAACGCTTGACAGCATCTCCCTAGGGTGATATAGTATATGTATAAGAGGGGATACTTATGCTTAGCTTCACTATAGACACACTTGTAAGAGCAGTTTTTATTTACACATCTTGGTATGGGTTTAATGCTCTCTTTTGGATGATGTTAAACTAGGAGAATTTGTGAGCATTAAAATTGCGCACGTATCGGATATTCATGTCCGAAAGTTAAAGTACCATAAAGAGTACCGTGCAGTATTTGAGCAGCTTTATGAAAAGCTGAAAGAGGAGAAGCCAGATATTATTGTTAATACTGGTGATACTTTTCATACTAAACTTGATTTGAGTCCCGAGGCGATTCGAATGATGAGTGATCTGTTTGTCAACTTGGCAGACATTGCACCCTATCATATGATTCTCGGCAATCACGATATGAATCTTAAGAACAGCGGGAGACTCGACGCAATTAGCCCGATTGTAGATAACTTACAACACCCGAATCTTTATTTTCATAAATATTCCGATGTAATCGAAGTAGCCAAGGGAATCGATCTGCACGTATTATCTATTGTAGATCCAGAAAACTGGCAAGAAACACTGCCCACTGATCGCACAAATGTTGCTCTCTATCACGGCTCTGTTGTTGGTTCAGTTACTGACACTGGATGGATGATGACACATGGTGACATCGACATGGAGACGCTTGAGAAGTACGATTATGGATTACTTGGCGATATTCACAAGACTGATCAAAAAGTGGACAACGATGGTCGAGCAAGGTACCCGGGCTCTTTGGTCCAACAAAACCATGGAGAATCAAACGATAAAGGTTATCTTATCTGGGACATTGAAGACAAGAATAATTGGTCTACTCGACATGTCTCGCTTGTCAATCCAAAACCTTTTATCACTATTGAGCTTACAAGAAAGGGACGGATGCCAAAAAATGTTTCTGTTCCGACTGGTTCTCGTCTCCGTCTCGTTAGCAATAATAATCTTCCATTAGATATAATGCGCAGAGCGGTGGATATCGCTAAGCATAGATTCAAGCCAGAAAGTATATCTTTCCTAAACCGTGCCTCTGGCGAACGAGGTTCGGTGGATGGGCTCACTGATGATCTTAAAACAGAAAACTTAAGAGACATAGATGTACAAGAAGAACTTATTGATGAATATTTAATCGGTTATGAAGCAACACCAGAAACACTTGAAAAGGTTTACGAGCTAAACAAGAAATATAATAAACTGGTAGAAGATAACGAAGACATATCTAGAAATGTTAATTGGAGATTAATGAATTTTGAATTTGATAATCTGTTTAATTATGGAGACAATAACAGTGTTAATTTTGGTGAACTTAGTGGCATTGTTGGAGTCTTTGGTAAAAACTTTTCTGGAAAAAGCAGTATCGTAGATGGTGCCTTGTGGACTCTTTTTAATTCAACCTCAAAGAATGAGCGCAAGAATATCAATGTTATTAACCAGAATAAAGAATATGGTTCCGGTAAAGTAGTAATTGAGATTAACGACAAGATCTATACAATTGAAAGAAAGTCCGACAAGTATACCAAGCGTATCAAGGGAGAGGAAACAACAGAAGCAAAAACCGAATTGAACTTTGAAGTCTATGACCCTGTTATGAACGAGACAATCTCGTTAAATGGACTAACCAGAACACAAACAGATGCTAATATTCGCAAGCACTTCGGTACCCTTGATGACTTCTCAGTCTCATCGCTATCGTCCCAACATGGCGCATTAGCTTTTATTGATGAAGGTTCAACGCGCCGCAAAGAAATCATAGCTAAGTTCCTAGATCTAGAGCTTTTTGAGCAAAAGTTTAGATTAGCCAAAGAAGATTCTGTTGATCTAAAGGGCGCCCTGAAGAGGCTAGAAACAAAGAATTACGATGAAGAAATCGAAGATGCCCAAGATAACTTGCAGTCGACTCGATTGCAGCTGCAAGAGCAAGGCAATCAATGCGTGGTTTTGAAGGGTGAATTATCGGTATTAACCGCAGCCTGTACAGAAACACAAGAAAAGATTGATTCAATACCTGCAGAGATTATCGACATTGCAGCGATTAATAATGACATTAGAAATAAAGAAAATCAAATCACCGCATTTAAGCTTAAGATATCTGAAAATGAAAATGACCTGAAGATTAAACAAGGTGTATACCAAAAAGTGGTTTCATTTTTAGATGACTTTGAACTAGAAAGATTTGAAAATCTTAAGAACGAAATAACAGAGAAGAAGGTAATTTTAGAAGAAAAAGAAAATGTTTTAAATAAGCTCCTTGATACTCACAACGATATTGTAAAAAAAGAAAAACTACTAGAAGATCATGAATATGATCCAACTTGTAGCTATTGTTGCGGAAATGAATTTGTCAAAGATGCCCACACTGCAGTTGCCAATAAAGCAACCGTGGAACAAGAACAATTGCAGATTCTCAAAACAATTGAAATTGTTGCGTCAGAAATCAAAAGCTTGAATCCGATGAA
>TARA_R110002096_G_scaffold51390_1_pt1 | contig 48479 bp, 49 predicted proteins | sample TARA_R110002096 | Tara Oceans TARA_R110002096 (sample SAMEA4397295) | marine metagenome | biome: Polar Biome; feature: [DCM] deep chlorophyll maximum layer (ENVO:01000326); material: water (ENVO:00002006), including particulate matter (ENVO:01000060) such as... | depth 35 m
TCAAAAAACTTGCGGCAAAATTCCTCAAGCGTCCATTTCAGGTTCGCCATCGAAATATCCTTGTCGATGCACAGACCCTCGTATTGGTGGAACATCGGCGTATGCGTCTGATCGTAATCCGCACGGTACACTCGGCCCGGACAAATGATGCGACACGGCGCGCCATGTTCCTGCATATACCGAATTTGCACGGGGGACGTGTGGGTGCGCAAAACATGCGGCGGGCGTTCATCATCCGCCTCGCGATTCAAATAAAACGTATCCATTTCCGCACGCGCGGGGTGATGGCTGGGAATGTTCAGCGCATCAAAATTATACCAATCGGTTTCAATCTGCGGCCCTTCGGCAACGGCAAAACCAAGGGATGCAAAAATCGCAACAATCTCTTCTGTCACTTGTGAAATCGGGTGAATTGTCCCTACACGCCGCGGACGACCCGCTTGGGATACATCCAACCATTCCGTCTGCAAACGCGCATCCAACGCGGCATCCGCCAATGCTGATTTCTTCGCCGATAACGCGGAATTAATTTCATCCTTCAATGCATTCAACGCAGGGCCCGCCACTTGGCGTTCCTCTGGCGTCATTTTTCCCAACTCACGCATTTTCAGGCTAATCTCACCCTTTTTGCCAACCGCCGTGACGCGTAATTCTTCCAGCGTATTTTCATCCGCAGCTTTCGCAACTGCGTCCAAGTATTTCGATTTTAGCGCGTCCAGCTGGTCCATGTCGTCCGTCCTTTTTCCAATGCAAATGGACTATCACAACCGCGAACGGATGCAAGTGCGGCATGCGTTAACGAACGATAAACCATGTTGGGAATATGGTGGTCGAAACAGGAGCTTGTTATGGTTGTAATCACTGCAAACACCGCTGGCGGCACGCTTAATGGCACCGCACGGCGCGATATATTCAATTTGGGCGATGGCGTTGATCGCGTCAATCTGTTGCGCGACGGCAAAACCGACAGCGTTTTTGGCTTTGATAATGGCATCGATAAAATTGACCTCACCAACTTCAGCGTCAATTGGTCAGAGGTACAAGTCAAATACAAAGGAAGCGGTGAATTTGTGATCACCATTCGCGGCGAACGCACCAAAGTTACGTTCAAACAACCAAGCGACGGATCTGAAATCACCCAAGATTTCCTTGGTGCCGATGATTTCATTTTCGCAAGTGGCGCACCCGATCCCGTTGATAATATTTTGGTGGATACTTTGGGACAAACGGTTCTATACGGCACCGATCAGTCCGATATTTTCGTCATGTTCCCTGACAACACCCGCGATGTGATCAAAAATTTCGATCCAACCAAGGATTTGATCGACCTGTCAGGATTTGGAATTTCGTTTTCGGATTTGGTGTTCAATGATGTGAAAGATGGCAAAGTTGTTATCAAACTGGGCACCGAAGGATTGGTTATTCGCGATCTGTCGGGCACTTTAACGTCCGCAGATTTCACCGACGATATGTTCGTTTTCGCCTGAACACCCGTGGCCTTCCTGACAATCTGATGGTATCGCATGGGAATGGTTCAACTTTCTGTCCAACGTAGCGTTTTTTTGGTTTTTCTTTTGTGGCTCGCCGGCCTTGGCGCGGCGATGCAATTTGCAAAAATTGCGGTTCCCTTCGCTGAATTTCGGGCATTGTACCCCGACGCAGGTGCCGGCATTGGCTGGATGCTGTCAATCATCAGCTTGATCGGTATTTTTCTGGGCATGACCGCCGGAATTTTGGCCGCGCGCTTTGGTTATCAGCGGGTTTTAATTTTCGGCCTTATCTTGGGCGCAATGATGTCATTTTGGCAGGCACTAATCCCCTCGTTTTCCGCAATGCTAATCAGCCGTTTGATAGAGGGCATTTCCCATCTAATCGTCGCCGTCGTCGCACCAACTTTAATCGCGCAATTCACCTCAACGCGATTGCGCGGCATGGCCATGACATTATGGAGCACCTTTTTCGGCGTCGCCTTCGCCCTAACCGCATGGATCGGTTTACCATTTGTGGCACAATTTGGTTTGGATCGCTTGTTCATCGCTCACGGCATCTACATGGTTGTGATTACGGTCAGCCTTGTTTGTGCATTTCGCGCCTTTAACGTTTACATCCCAAGATCAGACACCAAACTCAGCATGACTTCCATCATGCGTTGGCACATAGACGCATATTGTTCGCCCGCAATTTCCGCCCCCGCATTGGGTTGGCTATTTTATACCATGACGTTTGTGTCACTGCTGGCAATCTTGCCTGACACCTTACCTGAAAACAGCCGCACAACACTCAGCGCTATCCTACCATTAATCAGCATCGTTTCCGCCCTGATTTTAGTGTCATATTTATTGTGGCGCTATTCGGCTGTGCGGGTCGTGACGATTGGCTTTGCACTGGCTGCTGGCATAACCGCACTGACCCTTACCAACCTTCCGACCCCATTAATTTGGATCGGCCTGTTCGCAATTATGGGCCTGATCCAAGGCGCCAGCTTTGCCGCTGTCCCGCAATTAAACAGCACTCCACAAACCCAAGCATTGTCAAACGGCGTGATGACCCAAATGGGAAACTTGGGAAATACTTTGGGCACACCAATCTTGCTGTTCTTCTTAAACGGCTGGAATATCACGGGTATGTTGCTTGCCGTTGCGGCCATTTATGCGGCGGGCGCGCTGTCGCATATTTACATGGCGTACCGTCGATCCAACGCATAAAAAAGCCCCGCGTTTTCACGCAGGGCTTTCGATTTCTAAATCGTTTGAAGGTTAAAGCGCAGCTTTAGCCTGATCAACGATTGCATTGAACGCTGCTGGTTCATGCACGGCCAGATCGGCCAAAACCTTGCGGTCAACTTCGATACCAGCTTTTTGCACGCCATTGATGAAACGGCTGTATGTCAGCGTTTCGTCGTTCATGCGCACAGCGGCGTTAATACGTTGGATCCACAACGCGCGGAAATTCCGTTTGCGATTCTTGCGGTCACGTGTTGCGTATTGGTTCGCTTTGTCCACAGCTTGGGTTGCGGTACGGAACGCATTTTTACGTGCTCCGTAATAACCTTTAGCGGCCTTAATGACCTTCTTGTGACGTGCGCGGGTAACTTTACCAGATGTAACTCTCATTGTTCAAATCTCCTATCAGCGCGCGTATGGCATGTATTTTTTAACGATCGTCGCATCCGCTGCTGACAACGTGGTCGTACCACGTGCATTGCGCAGGAATTTGTTTGAACGTTTAATCATACCGTGACGTTTGCCGGCTTGGCCGGATTTGACTTTGCCAGAGGCAGTCATCTTAAAGCGCTTCTTCGCGCCTGACTTGGTCTTCATTTTGGGCATTTCCATCTCCTTTTGAGTTGGTTAACACGCGACTCGGCATACCCGATAGGCCGGACACGTTTCTCAGATCGCGCTTTTAGGACGCAACCCCTATAATTGCAAGGTGAAAATAACCAAAAATTGGGATCATAAACTCACGTTAGTTCAGTTGCCCAATGATCCGAAACAGCGCATCAGGAATATCGCGCGGCGTTAGACTCTCGCCCAACAAAATTTGCGCAATATACAGCAAACTCACACCAACAATCACGATCAGAACCCCAGACAGGGGCGACGCACGATTGTTGATCTGTGCCAGTATTTTCATAATCCCAAAAGCGCCAAAAAACGCGCCCAAGACTAATAAAAAGTCAATTAACATAAGTTCCCCTCAAAGGCGTTACTCTGATTCTCCAGAACTAATTATTTTTTCGTCTACAGAAGCAACACGAATAATATTAGTCGAGCCGGACGTATTAAACGGAATCCCAGCGGTTACGACAATCTTATCTTCATTTGTGGCAAAATCATGGCTTCTTGCCGCACGCGCCGCACTAATGACCGCATGTTTGAACCGTGAAACCTCGCCTGTACTGACAACTGTGTGCAATCCCCACACCAATCCAAGGCGCCGCGCAGTGCCTCTTTTTTGGGTAATTGCAATAATTGGCACCTTAGGACGCTCGCGCGATGCCAACACAGCAGTCGTGCCAGACGACGTGAAACAACAAATTGCTTTAACGTCCGTGGTTTCGGCAATTTCACGCGCCGCCGCTGTAATCGCATCCGCCACGGTACTACGCGCTGTACTGCGTGTGGCTTCGATCCCCGTGCGATATGCTGGATCACGTTCAACTTCCACGGCAACTGCATTCATTGTGCGTACGGCCTCAATTGGGTATTTCCCTGCGGCTGATTCAGCCGACAACATCACCGCATCAGCGCCTTCATAAATCGCGGTCGCCACATCGGACACTTCTGCGCGCGTTGGCACAGGGCTCTCGATCATGCTTTCCATCATCTGGGTCGCCACAATCACGGGTTTACCAGCCTCGCGACACGCGCCAATCAAACGTTTCTGAATGGGCGGCACATCCTGAACAGGTAATTCAACACCCAAATCGCCACGCGCAACCATAATACCATCGGAAACGGCCATGATTTCGGCAAACGCAGTCACCGCGGCTGGCTTTTCAATCTTAGATAAAATCGCCGCGCGCCCGTCCGCCAACTTACGTGCCTCTGTTACATCTTCGGGGCGTTGAACAAATGACAATGCCAACCAATCAACTCCCATCTGACAGGCAAATTCCAAATCATCACGATCTTTGTCAGACAAGGCCGCCAAGGGTAAAACCACATCCGGCACGTTCACACCCTTACGGTTTGAAATTTCACCGCCAACGATCACTTCGCAATTTGCAAAATCTGGACCACATTCCAAAACCTTCACCCGCAACTTACCGTCGTTGATCAACAAGGTGGAGCCAACAATCAAGGCCGCAAAAATCTCTTCATGGGGCAAGCAAACACGTTTCGCATCGCCTTCTGCCTCATCCAAGTCAAACCGAAATACGGACCCAACTTCCAACATCTCTTTACCGTTTTTAAACGGCCCGCACCTCAATTTTGGCCCTTGCAGGTCTGCCAAAACACAAATTGGGTGGCCGACATCACGCTCGATATCGCGGATCATTTGATACCGATCCCTCATTTCTTCATGCGTACCGTGGCTCATATTCAACCGAAACACATCAACACCTTCTTCAAACAGCGCCTTAATCATTTCATAGGTGTCCGACGCCGGGCCCAATGTTGCTACGATTTTTACATTCCGATTACGTCTCATTTTTATCCTCTTGCGCGCTGTGCATTTCTTTTGGCTGTTCTTTTCAAAACTGCTAATATAAATCTACCAAACTCTTATTTACGCGCTGTGATTGAAATATGATAGCGCTAACTGCAAAGGAGCCTCCATGGACGCCCAAACTCAACTTGAACTCGAAGCCGCCGCATTTCGCAAATTACGCGATCACTTGGCCTCCCGTACTGATGTGCAAAATATCGACATGATGAATCTTACTGGGTTTTGTCGCAACTGCCTATCGCGCTGGTACCAAGACGCGGCGATTGAAAAAAATATCGAAATGTCCAAACAGGAATCCCGCGAAATTTTCTACGGCATGCCATTCGATCAATGGAAACTAAACCACCAAACAGAGGCCACGGATGCACAAAAGGCGGCCTTTGCCAAAAGCCACCCCTAAATTTTACTTTGGATAAATATCTAAATCGCTTGGGGTCTTGTACTCCAAGCTGACTGAAATGATCACAACGCGATCTGGTCTAAACAGCGGTTTTCATGGTCTCTTCTAAATAAATCTCTCGCAGCCGCGCCGCAACAGCGCCGGGGTTTCCCGTCCCCACATCCTCGCCATCCACATTCACCACTGGCATCACAAACATCGACGCAGACGTGATAAACGCCTCATCCGCATTTTGCGCCTCGGCAATGGTAAAGTTGCGCTCTTCAACGCTCATTTGTGCTTCTTTGGCAAACCGCAATACCGCCGCGCGGGTAATCCCATGCAAAATGTCATTCGACAATGCCCGCGTAATAATCGCGCCATCTTTAACAATATAGGCGTTGTTGGACGTGCCTTCAGTGACAAATCCATCCTCCACCAACCATGCATCGTCCGCACCTGCGGCCTTGGCCATCATTTTACCCATACTTGGATACAACAATTGTACGGTCTTAATATCGCGACGCCCCCACCGTTCGTCATCGATTGAAATCACTTTCAATCCTTTTGATGCGATCGGGTTATTCACCATATTTGGATTATTTTGCGTAAACAAAACTATTGTTGGTTTCACCACTTCGGGATCAGGAAAAACAAAGTCGCGATCACTGGGTGCGCCACGAGTAATTTGCAGATAGATCATCCCCATCTTCAAATCATTGCGTGCAATCAGTTCGCGATGAATAGCCAACAATTCATCTTTGCCGATAACTTCGTGTGTAAACATCAATTCGCGCAATGACCTTTGCAGGCGCACTGCATGGCCATCAAAATCCACTAACTTTCCATCAATCACCGACGTCACTTCGTAAACGCCATCAGCCATCAAAAATCCACGGTCAAAAATCGAAATCTGCGCGTCACTTTCGGGCAAATATTCACCGTTTAAATATACTGTTCGCGTCATCTGATTATCCCCATAATTCTGGCCGTGCGGGATGAATCCCTTTGGCATCATAAAATAATTTATTGGCGCGATCTTCGGCCAATAACAATGGCCCATCCAGATCGACAATTGCCACATCTTGCGCAACTAAAACCGCTGGTGCCATCGCCAATGATGATCCAACCATACAGCCCACCATCACATCGAAACCCATCGCGGCAGCGGCGGCGCGTAATTCCAAGGCTTCGGTCAATCCACCCGTTTTATCCAGCTTAATATTAACCATGTCGTACTTACCACGCAAGCTATCCAAACTGGCGCGATCGTGGCAACTCTCGTCTGCACAAACCGGCAACACACGTTCCAATTCTAACAGCGCATCATCTTGACCGGCGGGCAATGGCTGTTCAACCATTTCCACGCCCAAACCCACCAAAACTGGTGCCAATTCTTTGTATAATTCTGGTGTCCAACCCTCGTTCGCATCGACGATAATACGCGAATTCAACGCCCCTGCTCGGACCGCACGAATACGCTCCACATCATCCGCGCCACCGCCCAATTTGGTTTTCAGCAATGGACGAAATTCATTTTTTGCGGCCTGTGCATTCATTTTTTCGGGCGTATCCAGTGACAGGGTATACGCCGTTACCACCGCCTTGGGTGCGTGCAAATTCGCCAAATCCCAAACGGGGCGCGATGCTTCTTTGGCTTCTAAATCCCACAACGCACAATCTACCGCATTGCGCGCCGCACCTGCAGGTAACAAATCCATCAAATCATCGCGGTCAAACAAACGCGGCAATCCTTTGACTTGCGCCTTAACGGATTCCATGGTTTCGCCGTATCGCGCATATGGAACGCATTCGCCCCATCCACGATATTCACCGCGTGTGATCGTAACTGTTACTACATCCGCCTGGGTGCGCGACCCGCGTGCAATTGTAAAAACCTGTGCCAGCTGAAAGCTGTTAATCGAAATGCAAAGTTCCATTTCGAAGACTTAACAGGCTTCTAACGCATCTACCAGACGAGAAGCACCATGACGGAATGGATCAACTGTCGGCAGCCCCATTCTGGCCTCAGTCTCTGCCAAATAGGCGGTCGCCTGCGCATCATCCAAATGCTGAGTGTTCACCGAAATTCCCACAACTTTGACATCTGGGTTAACAACACGCGCTAAAATCAATGCTGTATCGCGCAATTCTTCTAATGACGGCAGCTTGTAATCTGGCAATCCGCGCATGTGTTCGCGGGTGGGCTCATGGCACAAAACCAACGCATCAGGTTGGCCGCCATGTATCAGCGCCATCGTCACACCAGAATAGGATGCATGATACAACGACCCCTGACCCTCGATCAAATCCCAATGATCCGCATCATTGTCAGGCGTCAAAAACTCTACCGAACCTGCCATGAAATCTGCAATCACAGCATCCAATGGCACACCGTCACCGGTGATTAATATTCCTGTTTGCCCTGTGGGACGAAATGTTGCGTTCATTTTACGCGCTAACATTTCCTTCTCCATGGCCAAACCTGTGTACATTTTGCCAACGGAACAATCCGTGCCAACGGGCAAACAACGTTTTCCTGTGCGGCGCACGCCAGTTGCAATCGGATACTCCACGGATGGAATACGCACGTCAAACAACTCACGTCCCAGCTCTGCGGCCTTCGCCACCAACGCAGGTTCATCGCGCAACAGATTGTGTAAACCAGAGGCAATGTCCAAACCCGCTTCTAACGCTTCAATCAGCTCTGCTTGCCATGCACGCGAAATTTTTCCACCACGGTTGGCGACACCAATCACCAGCGTCTGTGCACCGGCGGCAACCGCCGCATCAAATGACAATTCCATCAAACCAAGGTCAGCTTTGCAACCATCCATACGGTATTGGCCAACGCTCATGTCTGGACGCCAATCTTTGATGCCTTGCGCAACTTTGGCCGACAATGCATCAGGTGCATCGCCAAGAAATAATAAATAGGGTGATTTAATCATGGCAGACCTCGCTTGTATATTTAACGGGGAAAGTGCCATGATCCAGCACGCATTTAATGCTGAAAATCGCGCATATAGACAGATTTTTCGAAGATAATCGAAAAAATCGGGTAATTTACAGAATTTTCTTCACGAACTTAGCAATGCAATCGGGGCTTCTTCGACTCGCACAAAATCAGCAGGGGGCTGTTCATGCGCATCCGTCATCCGCTTAAACTCATAATGAACAGCGTCACCAACCTGTTCCGCGCATACAATCAAACACTGATACAAATGCTTGGGGCCGTCATATACATCAACCAAACCGCGCAAATCAAGGCCAACCGTCGACGGCAAACTAAACCCGTTTTCAAAACTTTGCGTTATCCGGTGAACCTGATCCCCCGCATGAACGCACAATCGATTGCTGGACAGCTGGGCACGCTTGCTGGCTTGTTCCAAACCTTTACGTACTTCGTTCGATAAAAAATTATCCATAATTACTCACAAAACTGCGGCCTTACGTGACCAATATTTTCAGATTATAGGCCAAGTCTTAAAATCCACAACGTTAAGCAAGCGATATCGCGTCGATTTTTACGTATTGTGATCTTCAACCAAATTCACACCCGTCACAGGACGTAAAACATGCGGGATTTTTGGATCATACAACGCACTGTCGACAAAATCATGGCTGGCGGCCAATGCAGGCCCCACCATAATCAATGCCGTGCGCGTAATTTTTTCCTTGCGAATTTTCTTGCGAATATCGCTTAACGTTCCACGAATTATCATCTGATCTGGCCATCCAATACGGTACCCTACAACCACGGGGCAATCGGCGCCATAATGGGGCACCAACTGACGTTCAATCTCGCGCACATTGCGCACTGCCAAATGGATCGCCAAGGTCGCACCCGTGCGGCCAAAGTTGTCCAATGTTTCACCCGACGGCATCGATGTTGATTGCATCGACATTCGTGTTAAAACGATGGACTGCGCAATTTCTGGGATCGTCAACTCCTGCCCCATCGCCGCCGCCATTGCGGCATATGCGGGAACACCAGGAATAATCTCAAACGGAATCCCATCTGCCTTTAGGCGGCGGATTTGTTCGGCAATCGCGCCGTACAATGACGGATCGCCCGAATGCACCCGCGCCACATCCTGACCCTTGGCATGTGCGGCCTGAATATCCGCGTGCGTGTCATCCAACGTCATCACGGCGGTATCTTTCACGATCGCATCACTTGGCGCACAGGCCACAACCGCCTCTGGCACCAACGATCCCGCGTATAAACACACGGGGCATTTTTCAATCATCGCCTTGGCTTTAACTGTGATCAAATCGGGGTCACCCGGGCCCGCGCCAATAAAATAAACCGTCATGACAAATCTCCATCAATTTTGCGGGCATAGCCACGCGGTGTAAACATGCGTGGGCCTTCACCCAAATGCGCCAAACGTGAATTGCTGGACCCAATCAAAACCACGGTCAACATATCTACCTCGTCCACTTCTAATTCATCCAAACGACGATACCGTACATGCTCTTCGGGACGCCCCAATGAACTGGCCAACATCACAGGCGTATCTGCAGGGCGATGCTTTAATAAAATCTCACGCGCCTCAGCCAACAATGTACGGCGTGTTTTCGAAACAGGATTGTAAAACGCAATCACAAAATCACCCTCTGCCGCCGCATGTAGTCGGCGAATAATGTCATCGCGCGGCGTCAACAAATCCGACAGGCTGATGGTGCAAAAGTCATGTCCCAACGGCGCACCCGCACGCGCGGCGGCACCTTGCAATGCCGACACACCTGGTGTGCATTGCACCTCTACCCGCTTGGCCGCATCGGACACACCCAGCGCATCCGCACCGCGGTCCAACAACTCAAACACCAAGGCACCCATGGCATAAATACCCGCATCACCCGAACAAATCAGCGCAACATTTTTGCCCTTACCCGCCTGTTCCAACGCATAACGGCACCGCGCCTCTTCACCACCCAGCGGAAAATCAGATCGCTCTTTACCCGCCGCCAATGGCCCCAACAAATCAATGTACAACCCGTATCCGACCAGCTCTTCAGCTTCCGCCACCAACGCAGACGCCTCTGGCGTACGCCACGAATGTTGCCCCGGCCCAATACCAATAATCGACAACTTACCACGCGAACGCCCTGCGAACTCCGTAATCACAGTGTTTGATTTCGCCACTGCACAGGTCGCATTCAACGTCTTCTGCTTCTCAATAACCAACGCCCCATCCGCCAATGCCAACGCCGATCCCTCGGACACGCCGTGACATCCCACCTCGGCGAAAACCACATCCGATGGGGTCGCCAATTTCGGCGTCAACGCCTCTAACTCTGCCGCCGTGAACAGGCGATACGGCACACCCAATCGCGCCGCTGTTTCGATCATCGCGGGTTCATCACCCTTCAAATCCAACGACCCAACACAGGCAATCGCCCCATGCGCAATTCCCGCATCCGTCAAAGACTTTGAAACCAACACCCACATCTCATCTACCGAACACCCACGTGCGCACCCAAGGCCAAGCGCGAATTTTTGCGGATGATAAACCAACGTCACATCGTCCCCATCCAACGCCGCCTCGGACACCGCCAATGTAATTGCACCGTCAGGTGCATTTGTTATATCAAAAATATTTTCACCCAAAACCCGCGCACTGGCACCACTCAACAAGGCCGCCATTACAGATTTCGCATCCTGCGGATTAGCCAATTTATATCCCACAGGCGGTTCATCCAACGCCACACCCATCGCCACATCTCCCGCCGTCGTCACCGCCGCGTGGCTTTGCAAACCCTCTGCAATCTGACGCGCCAAACGGTTCGCGCCACGATGCCCACCCAACAATGGGATCACCGTTGATCCGTCATCAGGCACCGCCACCACAGGGGGTTCATCGCGTTTATTCGCCAACAGCGGCGCAACACCGCGCACCAAAATTCCTGCCGCACAAACACCCACAATCGGGGTACCTGACGCAAACAACGTCCGCACATAATCCAACGCATTATCAAACGTCGCATCCGCACCATCAACACGCCCCGCACGGCCGTGCAACTGCGCACCCAAGATATCCGCCACGCGGCGTGCAGTCGCAAAACCTGATTTAGACAGGCACAAAACAACAGGGGTTACAGCCATGGATCATTTCCTTTGGTGACAAGTATCATTGAAAAATAGGGTGCCGTTTCGGGCGCGTCTGACAGTGGCAAAACCACCTCGTTTGGTAACGTTGCACGTTCCACATAATGCGCGTATTGCGTCAAATTCAACCGATCCAACACCGCGCGAATTTTGGGTAAATGCCGCCCAACCTTCATAATCGCAACCGCCTCGGCGGCGGCAATACGTGCCTCTAACGCGGCCTCGTCAATTGGTCCCGGAATAATTGTCAGCACTTCATTACGCGCCGTTAACGGTTGCGCAACGGATGCAGCACAAGCGGTCACAGACGTCACACCCGGTACAACTTCGCATTCAAATTCATCACTCAAGCGCGAAAACAAATACATAAACGAGCCATAGAAAAACGGATCTCCCTCGCACAAAACAACTACATCTTTGCCATCACGCAACCGCGTAGCAATCTGCGCCGCACCCGCATCATACGCCGCTTGCGCTGGCGCACGTTCCACACTCATCGGCACCGCAACCGCAATTTCTTCGGCATCCGCATCAATCACATCCGCCGCAATGGATCGCGCAAAACTCTCGCCGCCCTCTAACGTCGGGTAGGCAATCACTTCCGCACCCGCGATCAGGCGGTACGCCTTCAACGTCATCAGCTCTGGATCACCAGGACCCAAACCAACACCATACAAAACACCATTCATCGTTTTATCAAACTCCATTGCGTCACCGGCATCGACGGACGCCATCCCGTAACCCGCCCAATCGCATCCGCACGGCTGACTTGAATACGCGCCAGATCACCACCGTGTTCAGCGTATAATTTCAACAACACCGCTTCGGATTCCAACGTCACCGCATTGACCACCAACCGCCCCAATGGGCGCAACGCCGCCCAACAGGCATCGAATGTTTCAACACTTAACCCGCCGCCGATGAAAATCGCATCAGGCGCATCCAAACCCTTCAGCGCCGCAGGCACCAAGCCATCTATCAATTCCAATTTCGGCACGCCCAGCGCCAACGCATTGTTCGCCGCATACGTGCGCCGATCCGCGCGCGGTTCGATCCCAATTGCACGGGCATAACGCGCCGCGCGCATCCATTCGACGGCAACCGATCCACAACCACAGCCAACATCCCACAACAACGCACCACGCATCGGCATTAACTTTGCCACCGACGCCGCACGCACCTCTTGTTTCGTCATGGTACCGTCACCCTGAAATAAATCATCTGACAATCCGGGCACACGCGGTAACATCGCCGCATCCGTCGCCGCCACGCATTCCACGGCCAACGTGTTGAACGCAGGCACCTCGTGCTTCCAGGTGTCCGCGACCCCGTCAAAGCGCAACTCGTTTTCGCCACCCATCGCGGACAAAACGGTCATCTGTGATTGTCCAAATCCACGTTCCGTCAAAAAGCCCGCTATTTGCGCGGGCGTTTCCGCCCCGGTGGTCAAAATCAACAACCGCTGATTAGGTTGAATAAACGCAATCATCTGCTCCACAGGACGCCCGTGAACCGTCAGGGTTTCCAGATCGGCCATCGACCAACCCATCCGAGCCGCCGCCAATTGAAACGCACCAACTTGGGGGTGATAGGTAATTTCAGACGGACTAATTTCGCGCCCAATACGTGCGCCAACCGAATACCACAACGGATCACCCGTTGCCAAAACCACCACACGTTTTCCCGCGTGCGATTTTAAAACATCAATCAATGTGTCAAACGGGCTGGGCCACGCGATACGTTTTGCATTCACAGAAACCAAGCCTTGATGACGATCACCACCAACGATCACTTCTGCCGCTTCGACAACGGCACGGGTCGCTGGCGTCAGCCCATCAACCCCATCTTCGCCGATCCCGACGATGTGCAACCACGCGCTCATGATGCAATCTCTGGCAATCCAGCCGACAATGCATTCACCGCCGCCGACGCAATCGCGGATCCGCCCCGGCGTCCGCGCAAAGCAATGAAATCACAACCACGCGGATACGCCGCCAATTCCGCCTTACTCTCGGCCGCACCCACGAACCCCACTGGAAATCCCAAAATACACGCAGGCTTGGGAAACCCTTGGTCAATTAATTCCAACAGATGAAACAGCGCCGTCGGTGCATTGCCAATCGCCACAACCGCACCCGCGATGTGCGACTCCCATAATTCCACCGCCGCCGCAGATCGCGTATTGCCAATCGCGCCTGCACGGTCTGGAACCGATGCGTCATTCAACGTCACAATCACCTGATTGTCAGCGGGTAAATAGCGGCGAATAATCCCCGCCCCGACCATTTCACAATCACATAAAACCGGCGCACCCTTTGCCAGCGCCATTGACCCCGCAACCGCTGCATCCGCGGAATAGGCAATGCGATCGGCCACCTCGACCATACCACAGGCATGGATCAGGCGAATAACAACTGCCTGCATTTCGGGGCTAAAGCGATCCAAATTCGCCTCCGCCCGCACAGTTGCAAAACTGGCCGCGTAGATCGATTTCGGATCACGTTCATATGGCAACACAGGACGGTTCATTTTTTACGCGCAGATTCTGGGCCCAGCGGGTGTTTCGCCTGTGGGTATTCTGGATGCGCATGGTCGTGATCGTGATGATGGTCGTGCGCATGTGTATGGTCATGGCTGTGATCGTGGGAATGATCATGATGATGATCCATATACAAACGACATTCGCCCGTACAAAACGTGTCGCACAACTTACAATCTTCGACGTTTGAGCCAGGGGCAGATGCGCCCTGTCCCTCAACATGGTGATGATGGCTTTCTTGCACCGCGCCTACTTCTGCTTCGAAGCCCAAAACCTGTGTACGATATTTACACAACGCGCAATTTGGTGGCGGAATTTCACCAACCTGCTCCGTAATTCGTTCCGCAAATGTTTCCAAAACCTTGGGGTGATCGCCCAAATACCCCGCCTTTTGGAACTGGATTTCGGGATATTTATCCGCACATTTATCTGTAAATCCATAAATGCGGTCAATCAAAATTCCGCTGAACAGAAAATACGGGAAAACGATAACCCGCTTATAACCCAGACGCGAAACGTGATCCAAACACGGCTCGACCAACGGGAATGTCACACCGGAATAGCCAACTTCACACCACCCAAACCCCATACCTTCCCACAACATCCGCGCCACTTTGGACACGTTCGAATTTGCATCGGGATCAGACGCCCCGCGTCCAATCACAACCAACGCCGTATCATGCAAATCCATTTCACCATTGGCGGTATTTGCGGCATCAACCGCCTCTTGGATACGACCAGCAGCGGCGGCAATCATCTTGGGATCAACGCCCAACTCGCGACCATAACTGACATCCATATCATGCTTCGCAGAATACGTATTTAACACGGTTGGAATGTCATTCTTGGAATGCATCGCGGCAAACAACATACCGGGCACGGCCAAAATCTGATCACAGCCACCCTCACGCAACTTGTCCAACCCATCACGGATCAGTGGATTGGCAAATTCCAAATACCCATATTCCATCGGCCACTCAGGCGGCAGGTACGGTGGTAACTTTTCCGCCAATGTCGCAAATTCATCCACTGCCGATTGACTGCGCGATCCATGGCCACAAATCATTACGCCTATTTTCTTGCTCATGCTCACGCCCCCTGCGTTTCTGCGACATCACGCAAATATCCCAATGTTGCAACAGCAGACATCAGCCTCAAACCCATAAGAACAGTAAACGTACGCATATCATTTCCTTTCACAACACAACGGAAAGGCAGCGCCTATGACGATGTTGGCATCAGCCCCCGTTTTGGGTCGACCGTGTTCAACACACCTTTCCGGCCCAACGGGCTTCGTCTGTTGATACCTATACGACAGGCCACGTATGGGTGCAACATAATCACGCCCCTCAGCACCCCATTCGCGACACACAACAATCCATTGCGACTTGCGCGCGCAATCTGCTAGGCCTAGGCCAAACAAGGAGAATAAAATGGGCCTTCTCATCGATGGAAAATGGGTGGATCAATGGTACGATACAAAATCCTCGGATGGTAAATTCGTGCGCCAACAAGCCAGCTTTCGCAATTGGATCACACCCGATGGTGCCGCAGGTCCCACAGGCGATGGCGGGTACAAAGCGGAATCAGGGCGCTATCATTTGTATGTTTCCTACGCTTGCCCATGGGCACATCGCACGCTAATTTTCCGCGCGATCAAAGGCCTGTCAGACCACATTACAATCGACGCCGTACATCCCAATATGTTGGATCACGGCTGGACATTTGAACATGACGGCGCTGCACAAGGCGACAGCCTGTTCCACGCACAATACGCCCACCAAATTTACACCCGCGCCGACCCGAACATAACCACGCGGGTGACGGTGCCAATTTTGTGGGACAAGAAAACCAACACTATCGTATCCAATGAATCATCGGAAATCATCCGCATGTTTAATTCAGCGTTTAACAACATTACGGGAAACACCGCTGATTATTGGCCGATTAAAATGCGCGATCACATCGAAGACGTTAACAAACGCATCTATTCCGACATCAACAACGGCGTTTATAAATCAGGCTTTGCCACAACACAGGCTGCATATAACGATGCGGTTACCACATTGTTTGACCGATTGGATTGGGTCGAAAACCACCTGTCCACAAACCGCTACTTAATGGGTGATCGCCTGACCGAGGCTGATTGGCGTCTGTTCACAACGCTGGTGCGTTTCGATTGTGTTTACGTCCAGCATTTCAAATGCAATCGCAACAACATCGCCGACTTTCCAAATCTTTGGGGCTATGCGCGTGAATTATTTCAAATGGATGGCGTGGCGGAAACCATCAACTTTGATCATATCGTGCGCCATTATCATTACAGCCACGAAACGATTAACCCGCATCGGATCATCCCGATAAACCCAATACGCGACTGGTTACGCCCACATGGTCGCGATTCCTAGATCGATTGGCGTAATGACTGACGATATCGACCAAATCGCGCGATGGCACATCCGCGCTTACGCATCCGCGTGCATTGGGGATTAGATTGAAAATTGACCCATCGGAAAAAAAACTACCCGATGTCACGGTAATGATGGCGATATCTGGATTGCGATAACTCGCCAAATCAGAAATCGCTAAAACCGCCGCATTCGCCATGGCAATATTGATAATTAATGCGTCATATTTTTGGCAACTTAGGGCAGACGTGGTTTCACCTGTTGTAGACACTAACTCTACCTTCGCACCATGTCGTTCCAGACATCGTTGCCAAATGGCACCGCGATTCAGATTTTCTTCGACGATTAATACACGCATGTGCACCTACCTTGCCCCAATGACTTCGAAAACCCCGATTATGATTAAGCACCCTATTGGTTAACAATTCATTAACTTTTGATGAATCAAAAGCAATTGCACTTTGTCAGTGTTTTCTGCATTAATCGCCAAAGCCCTAAAGGAGAACCGCATGACCACCACAATTACCGTCTGTGAAACCTGCAAATGTGCAGGCTGGGATGTTGAAAAAACGCCGCAAACCGACGGGGCAACTTTGGCGGAACTGGTCGAAACACGCGCGGCGGGGTCGGCGGACATCACAGTGCGCCGGCACGCCTGTTTGATGGGCTGTGATTTTGCTTGCAACATCGCAATACAATCGCCCGACAAGCTGAACTACGTGTTGGGCAATTTCTCTCCCACGGCGGATGACGCTCAGGGCATTGTTGATTATGCACAAATGCACGCAAACAGCAAAACAGGTCAGGTGCCATATCGCGAATGGCCCCAAGCAATCAAAGGTCACTTTCGCGCACGTCTTCCCCTGTTAGATCCACAAGCATGACCAAAACCCGCGATCACGGTGGTGGCTTGGATGCAGCAATCGCCAAATACGGTGGCGCGCGGTGCGATTGGCTGGACTTGTCCACGGGCATCAATCCAATCCCCTATCCTTTACCTGAAATTCCAGATCATTTTTGGTATACCTTGCCCGACAGTGGTGCACAGGCTGATCTGTTAAATGCAGCGCGGAATTTCTGGAACGTCCCCCAATCCGCTGACATCATCGCTACCTCTGGCGTGTCGCAATTAATCGCGTTGCTACCAACACTACTACCCGCAGGTCGCGTCGAAATCATTGGGCCGACCTATAACGAACACGCCGCCGCATTCCGCGCAAACGGCTGGGATGTGGGTGAAACAGGCTCGGTGCGCGTCGTCGTGCATCCCAACAACCCCGATGGCCGCACCCATGACATCACAATTTCAGACGTGCAAAAATCCGCACTCACAATCATCGACGAGAGTTTTTGCGATATCATCCCATCCCAAACCTTGATCGCACTCGCAAAACAACCCAATGTGATTATCCTAAAGGGATTGGGCAAGTTTTGGGGTCTTGCTGGCATGCGCCTTGGCTTTGCAATCGCCTCCCCCAACCTTATTCAACGCATCATCGATGTCGTCGGGCCATGGGCCATTTCTGGCCCCGCCCAATACATCGGTCGCGCGGCCTTAATGGATACCACCTGGGTCACAGATACACGCGAACGATTGGCGGTCGATGCGCGCCGTTTAGACACACTCATGTCACAACACGCGGCAAAGCCCTTGGGCGGAACAGATTTGTTTCGCCTGTATTACGTGAATAACGCATCCAATTACCAACGCAAACTGGCTGAAAAAATGGTCTGGTCACGATGCTTTCCATATTCTAAAACTTGGTTACGCCTTGGCCTACCTGGCACGCATGAACATTGGAACCAATTAATTGATGCACTGGAGACCTAAATGACACATCTACAGATTCTCTTACTGGCCTTAATTCTGGACTATTTCATTGGCGACCCCAAAGCATTGTGGGCTCGCTTTCCCCATCCCGCAGTCTTGATGGGGCGAGTCGTTTCGTGGTTCGACAAAATGTTAAATCGCGGAAATTTACGACGCGTAAAAGGGATTATCGCAATTACATTGATGTCATTGGGTGCAATTGCACTTGGATTGTTTATCCGCTGGTTACCCGATTTTGGCATCCTAGAGTTGATACTCGTGACTGTGCTTTTGGCGCATAAATCACTGGTGCAACACGTCCGCGATGTCGCAACCGCACTTGGCCAAGGCTTAAATGACGGACGTCGCGCCGTTGGCCGTATCGTCGGGCGCGATACCACAGACCTCGACGAATCCGATGTGTCCCGCGCCGCCATTGAAAGTGCGGCCGAAAATTTCTCGGACGCGGTGGTCGCACCCGCTCTATGGTATCTCTTTTTTGGCCCGGCCGGCCTGTTACTTTATAAAATGGTCAACACAGCCGACAGCATGATCGGTCACCACACACCGCGATACGCCGAATTTGGATTTGGCGCGGCAAAATTGGACGACATTCTAAATTGGGTACCCGCCCGACTTTGCGGTGCTTTGATGTGTCTAATTTACCGCTCTTCCAGCGCCTTTGAAATCATGCGCACTGACGCGATGTTACATTCCTCGCCAAACGCTGGCTGGCCAGAGGCGGCGATGGCGGCAATCTTGGACGTTTCTCTTGCCGGTCCGCGTCAATATAACGGTGAATTAACCAACGACTCTTTTATCAACCCCCGTGGCCGCCGCACGTTGACCCGCGATGATATCACCGGTGCTGTTGGTATTTTAAATCGGTCATGGATAGGGTTAACCGCCATCGTCGCAATCATGGCATTATTCATGTGGGTTTTCTTTTAACACCATTAACTGCCGCGAATTACACCCGTTCTCGCCGCCACACCCAGCGCTTAAATTACCCAACCAATGCGCCTACAACTTACGTCGACGGGCAAGCGCGATGTCGACAGCATCCATGCGTCTTCTTGGCCAGAGTTTACAATTAGTAATCAACAGATCTGTGGCATACGCACGAAACACCCTTTGCATCATTGCGACTTTCGATCATAATAAAAACGCTATAAAATGTTCGAGCGAGTGCAGCGAAAATTTCGCGACATTGGTTTTGAGGATATGACTATTTCAATCAGGCCTACAACACTGTTTCGCCCAACGGTTCGCCTTTAAAACGGCGCAAAACCGTGCCCCGCAGGTTGACCACGTCACGCAAAACTTGCACCCAAGCCCAGCAACAGCAATCTTATAAACTACATAGGCAAATCAACATCTCTGGATGCAAATTTAATCATTCACTATCCACAATTGTAATCCGTGCAGCGGTCAAAGTTCCCGCCCAAGGGGTTTTTCGCAATCCACAGGTGATTAAAATTGTCCCTCTTTTCATGCGAAAACCCTGAAACGTCATTTTCAAAGGGCAAGTATCTTCTAGACCCGTGTATTCTGTGATTCCGAATTCAGTTTGAAAATTGCTTTCACTGTGCCCGACAATGATTCCCATGCCGTTTCTGAATTAATTGAAATCACCGCTTCAGATCGCTCGCCCAATCCATTCAACGAATTATCTCCCAACAACAAGTCGCGCTTATTTAAATCTTCTCGCGCTAAACGAATACTAAGCAAACGGCTATTTTCAGACGTCTTAAGGATTTTATCAATACGTGCAGGAACCCAAACTGGTTTGGGTAAACCTCCGGACAACTGCACATGCACTAACTGCCCAAGCCTTAAGTTTGGCGCATCCGTTACATTGATACGGCTCGTCACCTCAAAATCTGTTGTAAGTGGGGCAATTTCTAACACGTAGGCTCCTGCCGCAATACGACGTCCCGCATCGCGAATACGCATACGCTGGACACGTCCGCTGGTGGTGGCATAAATGAACTTATCCCGCATTAGGTTTTCCATTCGCGTTAGCTCTGACTGCGCTTCAACCAATCTATCGGAAATCAATCTCAGCTCACTGTCGTATTCTTGCTGGCGCGACAATGCATTTTTATCTATTCGTGCTTTCAATCCCGCATACACAACCCGCGCCTGTGTCGCCTTAATTGATTGCGCCAAAACCTCTTTCATAAAACTAAGATCCTCTGATGCATTCAATTCCGATGGTTCATTAAATGGATTCAACTGACGACCTGTTGCGTTAATCAGTTGATTTGTTTGTGTCAGCCGTTCGTACAACCGCATCAAATCGTTTGCCGCCCGCAACTCAGTTTGATCAAATGTGCGATCAATATTCTGCTGTCGCAATTCAATACCACAACGGCTTATTTCACGACGCATTTCTTCGACCTGTTGTAGTTGCCCCAGTACCTGTTTCAATTTTTCGGGTATTTTCAACTCTAGTTGATTGTCTTTTAGCGCACGCAAGCACCGCGCACGTAACAAATAACGCGCCACCTCTTGACGTGCTCCATTTAATTCTTGCGCCGTGTCATCCGTGTTTAAGGATGCTAAAATCTGTCCTTCGCGTACAACTTCACCTTCAGTCACAAAAACATTACTCAAAACACCGCCACGATCGTGTTTTACTGGAGTCGACTGCTCAATCGCTTGCAGGACACCTCCAACGCGTAATGTATGCGTAACCGAAATAACCTGCAGTGAAGCATAAACAACGGCCATGGAAGCGACAGCAACCACTCCACTTGCTCCCAACATGATAGAGGCAAAAAAATGGCGCCGTAGCATCGTGCGAAATCCCCGCGTCCCCGCAACAACATCGTTAGCACGCGAAACAGAAGTTTTTGACTTGGGTTTATTTCCTCGTTTCACACTACCGCTCCGCAATTAGGCGGTCATCGGTTTGGCTTCGATCATCACTGAATCTAACCGCCAATTGACGATAGCCTTCACGTAGCGTTTGATCGAATCCATCGGACTGGCCTATAACGCGGTTGTACTCTGTACTTTCTTCATCGCTCATCTGCTCGCTGGACAATACATCGCCCCGATCATGCATGGTAATATACACCTCGTTTGGGTTCATCCGAACATCAAATAAAATTTCTTCATTTTGCCCAATCGTTTGGTCGCGTGGCGCAAAAAACAACATGTCCTGCGCTGTCTGCTTCACCCTTGTTTTCAATCCCTCATCCATACCACGCGGGAACTGTGCCTCCAACCACAATGACAATCGAAATGCTTCGCGTTTGGTTGGCATGAAAGAAACACGCACCCACCGTTGATGATAGCGCCCCAATACTTCGTCCATCGGCCCTCTATCCGTAACTTCGCCTCGTTCTAGCTTCACGACCTCGTCCGCAACCGACATCAAATAATCATCATCCGTGGCCAAAATAACGATCTTCCCTTGGGTCTTGGCGCGCAGAATAAGCGCCATTAATGCTGAACGTGATGCTTTGTCCAAATAGGTTTCCGGCGCATCCAGAACAATAATTTCACTATCCATCCAAAAGGCGCGCGCCAATGAAACCACCTGGCATTGCGCTGCGCTCTCTTCATCTACGCTCTCGTTTATGAAATCCTTGTCACGAAACACATCTTCGAAAGGATCCAGTTTTCGCAAAAGATCAACCGCAGGCAGGGACGTTGCTTTTGGATCAAAACAAGTAACATTTTCAACAACAGTTCCTTGCAAAACAATTGGTGGTGTCGCGGCATAGCTCAATGATGTTAATCGACCATGGTTGCGTCCCCAGTTTCGACCACGGTAACTAATTTTTCCCTCCACAAATTGACCCGTTGCAATCGCGCGCAATATCTCCGATTTTCCCGAACCGCTTGGGCCGATCAAAGCCATACATAAACCCTGAAAAAGATCAGCTGAAAAAGGCGCAAAGCCGGAATCCTCCAAATCGGTAATAGACAGAAGCGCCACTTCCTGATCCGCCGAGGGTGGACTTTGTCGCACGCTTTTATTCTCAATAATTTGCATAAATGACAAATCTGGTTTGGCAGGTTTCAACGCCTGAACTTGATAAAATTTCACAAATATATTTGTGATATATTGATTCAAAAATATTGCCGCTATCATTGTTCCCAACGATATCGAACCCGCTATGTGGAGCCACGCTGTGACTACAATACTCGCGACGGCGGTAACCAGCTGAATTAAATTTAACCAAGTTGATTGACCAATAGTTTGAAAATCAGGTTGATCTTCAAGATGAATTTTACCTTCGGCCGCATGTTGCAAATACGCTGACCCAAGCCCGACCGCATCGGCTAGTAATGGATCAGCATCTGACCCTTGGCTCACTTTTTTGATTTTAATTTTGTGGGGACTTCTGAACCGCCATACGAGAAATAAAACAATCGCAACGCTCAACGAAATAACAGGTAACAATGGGCTTAAGAACGCCATAGTGGCCATCCAAAATACCGCAAAGCAACTGTCCTGATACAATACTAATCCACGCACATTTGTGAAATAGTTTTCCAACGCCCGCATGCGCATTAAATCAATCAAGCAAACCGAAATTGCGGTTCCTAAACCCAAACCGGCCAATGGCCACAATGACGCCGAATTCCCCGAGGGAACCAGCCTGTCCAAGATTAATAAAGTAATCGCAGGCACACCTAATGCCAACAAACTGGAAAAGAAACCAAGAGCACCAGCAATGAAACGAACCCAGCTCGGTGGGTGATCCGTTGCCTTACGCAAATGCTTGTCACTTTTCGCGATATAGTTTTCCCACGATTTACGTAATTCCGATGCCGAAACAAGTTCAACCAAGGTTTTTTGCTCTTTTGCTGTTTGGGTCATTATTTCTTTCCAATGGCTATGTTGTTGGCCAAAAACGATCATTCATTCTATAAGTCGACGTTGCCTAATTCGGGTCGGGTTTCCCACTTCCCTCAGATTTCAACATCTGATTGATATAGTCCGACAAGGTCACGAAACCTCCCGGCTCAACATCCGCAGGCTGTTCCATCGACGAAGCCAACGGTGCTTCATCCAAAACGCTTGGCTCCTGCCCTTGCTCCAATTGCTTCAATAAATCCATAACCAACGTACGATCAGCGCCTTGCGGTGCTGGTGTCGATACATTGACAGCTGGGGCCATTGGCGACGCAATTGCATCGCGCTGAGCCAAACGCTCAAGCAGCAACTTCTCCAATGCATCCATCGACGCGGGTTCTTCTGGTACAGCTATCGGCTCAGCGCTCTGCGCAAGCGAGGCATTAACTTGAACAGCTCCGGCTTGTGGCCATTTAAGAGAATTCATCTCCGAAACAAATACACTTCTCATCTCATTTACGGCCTGCTCCAGCGCATAAATGCGCGCGTCTAATCCCTGCATATAACTTGCAAACAAGGGTTGAGTTGGGGTTGAACTGAGCAAAGTTTGATCCACCTGCGTCTCAGAGCCAGCACCAAAAACTCCACCTCGAAGTGATCCCACAGGCACGTCTAAAGCCACCCCATATCCATCAGATAATGGCAAGTTTCGCGCCTGCGCTTGCTGTGCAAACCCAATAGCAAAATCGTCTTGAATTTGTGCCGCTGATGACGCTTCATTTTGGCTTTGCGACGATCGCAACTGAGCTAATTCCAACTGCAACGCTTGAATAGCTGCTTGCGCGTCGCTACCCTGTCTTTGATCCGCCCCAAATCGTTGGGTGACTTGTCCATTGAAACGCGATTGGTCAGGGCTATCAAAACCACCCTGATTATTATCAACGCCGAAACTGTTACCATATGGAATCTGTTGTTGGCCCAAATTTCCTTGGGGGTTTCCAAAATTGCGATTTTGGAAACCTTGCTGCCGATTTGCTTGAGCAAAGGTCGTTTGGACTTGCTGCGGTCCCGCACTGGGCGCGATCCATGTGCTTGGTTGTGTCAGGCTTCCGATTTGTTGCGCTTCTACTTGTGCTGGTACAGGCCAACCGCGCGGAAAAACACGAGGAGATTGCCCCTGAGCAATCCAACGAAGATATGTGGCCACAGCTGAAAAACCTGCCAATGAAATTTCTTGAATCGTCTCTAATTCTCGCTTTACGACGAGGCGACCGCCAGAAGCCAACAGCGTCTCTAACCGCGGATCCAATGGCTCTAAAATTGTAGGTGGTAACGGAAGCTCTGATTTCCTGTCCGAAACAAAAAAGCTATCTTGAGGCGCCACATCTGCTATCCGAATTTGTACTTTTCCTTCAACCGTCAAGCCTATTTCCAAGGAAGGTTTTTTTGCAATACATGCCGTTGAACTTTCTGCACAGATCACTTCGAAAACATCTTCATCTAACCGCGGGCTTGTTGAAAACCGCGCGTACCCGTCTGGGTCGAAGCGAAAATAAACACGATCAACAAATCCTTCTTGAAAAGTTGGCCACCCAAAAGATCCTCGAATGGCCTGCTCAGCTTCGCGCGCACCAATTGCAAATAGCACCGATGTATCCAAAACTTGAGTCGTGCTGGTGATGCCTTGCTGCTGTGCCGACTGAGCCCAAGCACCGTTGGCAGAGGCAATCAATGCGCACGTTAATCGCAGAAGCGGTTTAAAAATTATGTTCATTGCGTTTCCTCCATTTGAGCGGGGTGCCGATAGGCGGGCAACCAATCTGACCTTTGCGGTGGATCAGGCAAGCCCTTACGTAGGCGCGTATCCCGATCCCTATATCTTGTATACCAAACCTCTGATCCACCATTGCCGGGCGTTAAGATTCGGCCTTGCACTTTATGTAAAAGCGAAGCCAATAAGATTCCGTTATTATTTGCAGTTTGAATTTCAATAACCCCGTTCCCACCTTCATATAATCCCTCATAGAATCCACGATCCGGATCAAACAGCTCGATAATCGCTTCGTATAAAATATCCGTATAATAGGTGTCCCACAGAGCCCACATCCCAAATGCCGCCTTGGTTGCCACTGCCGCATGATCAGGTGAATAGTCCCCCCGTGGTGTCACTGTATTCCACGGGTAACCGTCAGAAAAAATTGTGTCATACGTAAAATACGGTGGCCCCTTCACATTGTGCTCTGAACGCGCAGTCATATATCCTTCGCGTTCAAAACGGTTTTGCTGAACCTGATAAATACGATCAGCAAACTCAGCTCGCCAGCCATCTGTATTCACACGATCATCACTCACATCATCGTAAGGCATGTCCCAATTCAACTCTAACCCATCTAACATATAGCTTTCTGTCACCACGTAGTTTTGCGACTGGAAAACACGCGGATCGCGGCCATCGTACGGTACACGCACATCAAAAATATTTGTTGTCAAAAATGGCTCTGCCCGGTGCGCAAAATATGGCTTGAACCCCCAAAGAGCAAACCCCTTGGCAGCATATTCTTCGTAACCCAGTCGGCCTTCCTGCGCGTAAATGGTTTCCTTGGTTTCTTTGTCCACAAGCGCCCCAAACATCACACCGTCTTCATCAATGATGTTTGAAAAATCCCAACGCAACAACATATTATCTATGGTGTTTGATAAATAGGGATATCGATTCCTTACGATCCGCATCCACACCATAAAGCGCCCAATATCCAATGCCGAAAATCCAATTTCACCAGGCTTGTTGGAATAATCAACCTGCGCGCCAGTTTTCGTGTGGTATACTTTATTGGGCATTTCGTTTCGAAATAACTTCAGCGTGCGAAATGTCGTCAACAGCTTTAGAATTCTTTTATCAAATTCAGGCTTTTCAATCAGACACAATTCATAAGCTGAAACCATACCGCTGATATAAGAAGCGGTATCCCACAACGTGGTTGACGGATACCCACCAACTGAATTTGCCAAACCCGTCGACTCTTGGGTAAATTGCACAAAATACCCCCAAGCCACCCGAGCGGCCTGTAATTCCCTCTCGTTCAAAAATCCACGACGAGCCTTATACTTACGGACATATCCGTTCGATTCGTTATATCCGACCTGATATTCTGGAGCATCTTTTTCCCGTTTTTCAAAATAATCTTCCGGCATTTCACACAGACGCGGCGGGGTCGCAATCTTTGCCACGTTTTGAACAGAGCTTAACGTCTCCGCCGGCAGATTGCCGCGCAACAGGTTTGGCAGGCTATCGGCGTCAACTTTGGGCGCCTGATACTCGTCCTGTAGTGTTGTACGCATTTCATAGGCATTCAATGCCTCTAAATCGACCTGATCCAAAGTTGTATATTCTGGATTATTCTTCAAAAATTCGCTGGCGATTCCGTTTCTCTTGGTTTGCAGTGCTGCTTCTTCTTGCTTGCGCTGGCTTTCTTCTGCTGCACGTTTTGCATTATCAGTAAGCGCACCACTCACCTCTCCGCCAAGCGTCGTCACAACCGTTGCGGATGCCCCCAGAAAGCCGATCACGAAAACACCAAATGCAATTTTTCCAATAGGGCCGGTCATTTATCCTCACTTCTCGTTGCCCAAAATTGGGTTTTTGATTTGACCCAATGTGCAGGCAACTCGTGAATTTCTCGATAACTTGTCGTTGGGTTTTACAATTGATTGTCGAAAGTTTTAGACAATTTTACATTATTGCGGTGCATCAAACTCCAGAAACAAAACGTTTTTGTCATCCAAGAAAGCATAATCAATGCGACGTGTCAGAGAGTGTATCAAAAACCACCCGAACCCACCCTCCGGTAGATTTTCGAATGCAACTGCATCTCCATGCATTTCTTTTTTTTGGGGAATTCCTGGAAACTTTTTGCCTTGATCGCGTATGGCAAGGCGCAAAACCGCGTCTACCAAATCTAAACTGATGTCAATTTGGCCATTTTCGCAAAATGCATAACCGTGCTCTACAACATTGTTCAGCGCCTCAGCCATTGCAATCTCGATTGATGCGGCGGCGCCTTCTTCGACGCCGCGCTCACGCAACCAACTGACTGCACCTTTAACGGCCTGACTTACCTTGGGTTGCTCACTCGTAAATGTATGTGAAAATTGCGTTTCCAACACCTGCTCTGCTCCCCCAATAACGCTTAACCCACCATTTTTGTTTCGTCAGAAACGGCTTCATCAAGGTTTTCATAAATTTTAAAAACGCTGTCCATTCGTGTCAGTTTGAAAACTTTTTCGACGGTTGGTGACAATCCACAGATCTCGAACTTTCGCTCAGTTCCCATATACTTCATATGCCCAACCAACGCGCCCAATCCGGACGAATCCATAAATCCAACCTGCGAGAGGTCCAAAATCATATGCGCGGCACCCTCATCTACCAGTACCTTCAAATTGTCCTTAAACCGCACAGCCAACGCCGCGTCCAAACGATCCTCCATCAGTTTTACAACCAACTTTTCACCATAGTTTTCTTTGTCAAAGTTCATGCGAACTCTCCTTTATTTGGCCATCACAGCCGGTTTTTTAAAATCTCCAAGGCGCGGCAAAGCACCAAGCCCAACAGTCCATGCCAACAGTTTAATGCGCGATAATACGACGACCAACGTGGTTGCACCGGCAATTCCTCCAGCTGTTTTAAACGCAACAAATAAAGACGGGCTTAATGCCATTGGCCAAAGCATCATTTCCAACAAATCAAGGAAAATGGGATGTACCAAATAAATCCCAAAACTATACGGAGCCCATGTCGAAATTATTGCTGGCCACTTCGCGTTCTGTGCGCCCATAAACATAGCGAATAAGAAAACTGGCATTAAAAAATCGGCCCAATAGGCAGGGTCGTAATTATATTGCCAATCTCCTGACAAAATAACTTTGTTCGAATAGACCAATTTGACCATGAACATGATCACACCCAAATACAGCGCCGTCCAAAACACCCCACGCAACGCCTTGGAATTCATACCTTGTTTAAGCAGACCATAAAAACTGGCGGCCACAATGCCATAGCCAGCATAAGTCACCAATTTCACGCCGCGCACTAAATATTCAAATCCGCCCATATCGCGAAAGTTCGCCCAAATCCACAAATCCACTTCGCGCTTAGCGAAAAGACTCAGCAAAACAACCAGCCCAATCACCGGCTTATCAATCGCAATCAGGTACAAGGGGTACATCAAAACCAAACCAAACAAGGTTGGCAGGAAATGCATATGATATTGAACGGATCCCAACACGAAATAGCTCAACCATTGAAACGGGTTCACCAATTCTTGCAAAATCGCATCCTGATACCCGAAATATGACGCTTTAATCAGTCGATAAAACGCAAAGAACATTACCCAGAACACAAACGGTAATAACAATCGCCGTGCCTGCACCTTGATTGTTTCGCCATAACTGCGGGGACGTTTATCCAGCGACATAACCAACAGAAACAACGATATAATGATAAATAATTCCGTGCGCGCAGTGTAAACAACCGCGCGAAATAAAACCGGAAAAATACGCTCGCTTGCGGAAAAATCAGGGAACGGTTGCCCAGATATGTCAGAGCTGGCATGCAAGCCAACGATCGAAACACCTGCAATCAACCGCAAACAATCCAGCCAAACCATGCGGGAACTTTGGATATCTGTTGTTGTCATATTCTACTCTTGTGAAAATTAACGCTGACACTGTTATTTCACACAAACCCTACTAAACCCTTTTTAGATAAAATTTTGTGTAAAATCAGTTTGGTAAAGAGAGTCTTCAGACTTTGCACATAAACCACTCCTAATCATGAGAGAGGGTAACATGCGCAAACTTGAAATTCTTATGCTCTTCAGCATTCTTAGTTACGGCCCCGCGTTCGCTCAGTCAGACAGTGAACTTTCGTTAGGTGCCAATAATTGTGCCATCGCACAGGCATTGAATATCGCATTACCCATTGAATGCGTTGATCCGCCATTGGGTCAAAAGCGCGGAATTGTCATCCGCCTCGACAGTCAATTACGCGCTCCTGCGCCCTTAAATTCGACGACAGCAAAAACTGTCGTCGCTCCGCGCCACGCCACATCTACCAAAGTAGTGAAAAAAATCCCTATCTCACGACAAGCCGCAAAATCTGAAAATGGGTATTTTATCCATTTCGCTCTCGATTCCTTCGATCTTGAGGTCGAATACAAAGAGCATCTCGATCGGCTCTCAACTGTACTTTCTGCGGATGCGATGGCCAAAACATGTTTGCGCATAACAGGCCATACTGACACTTCTGGTAGTGCTGAATATAATCTACGGCTCAGTCAGAAACGCGCCGTCATGGTCGGCACTTACCTCGCTGAAACTGGTAAGATTGATCCCACCCGCATTCAAATCGTCGCCATGGGCGAAACCCAACCTCTCCCCGACATCAAGGGGCACGATCCACGCAATCGCCGCGTGGAATTCTCAACAAAAGAGTCAGAAACAGGATGTAATTAGACAATGGGAATGATGATACAAATCCTATTTAGGATCGCCGTCTTGGGCGCTATCCTTATGGGCTCGACTGTGTACGCCCAAGAAACCCGCATGGCGTTGGTCATCGGCAACAGTGACTATGACCAACTGCCGCGCTTGCGCAATCCTGCCAATGACGCCGCGACATTTTCAACTGCTCTCTCCAATCTCGGTTTCACAGTTTACCTTGGCAGCAACCTCACGCAATCCCAATTGGTCAAGGCTTTGGCCGTTTATGCAGAAAAATCCAAAACGGCGGATGTTTCGCTGATTTACTATGCTGGGCACAGCGCCGCATTGGGCGCACAAAACCTTATTTTTCCCACGGACTTTGACCCCTCAAACAGTCAACAACTCTCGGCGCTTGTAAAACTCAGCGACGTCACCAAATTAATGCAATCAGGTGCTGGCACCAACATCATTCTGTTTGATGCATGCCAAGAGCCGCTCACACTTGATACACCATCCGGCCAAATGTCACTCAGCGCTTTGGCACCCCAAGTTCCCCCCATCGGCACATTAATCAGCTATGCTTCGTCACCTGGATACGCGGCGCACGATGGCACCGGCGATCACAGCGTTTTCACTGGCGCCCTGCTCGACAACCTCGCGACCCCCGATGTCGACATTGAAACCATGCTTCGCTCTGTGCGACGCGATGCCTTGCGCAATTCCCAAGGCATCCAAGTCCCCCAAACCAGCTCTTCATTGGTCACGGACTTCTTCTTCTATCCAACCCAACCTCAAAATACGTCCAAAACATTACAGAATGCGTTGCTCGAAAATGGGTTTACACAAAAACCTATCCTATCGACCATCGCTTCTGGCGTATTTGCCCCTAAAACCGTTCCAAGTTTTAACGCGGAACAGGTCATTTTGCGCGACCTCCTCTGTTCGAAAATCGCGTCGCCACGTCCCAGCATCTGTCGAAACTAACCAAATTCCCTATCCAAGACCGCGATTTTAGGCGCTTTTTCCCTGCATTTCGGCCAAATACCGCCAAAAGCCATAAAAATAAGGGCAATTTGGCACTTTTCGCTTGGCAGTCAGTAGTTTTACACACAATATGTGCCACACATAGACGTTACAAATAGATTATTTTGTATCTTACAACGCAGCAGAGGAGCAGCAAATGTCACATAAACCAATGACGAAAACACAATTGGTCGCATCACTTGCAGAAGCATGTGGTTCAGATAAAGCCACAGCAAACCAAACATTAGAAGCATTAGCAGGCATCGTATCCAAAGAAGTCGCAGCAGGCGGCGCCGTTACTTTGCCAGGCCTTGGTAAATTCCAATGCCGCGCACGTCCAGAGCGCATGGTGCGTAACCCAGCAACTGGCGAACAGTTCATGAAAGGCGCCGATCGCGTTGCCAAAGTGACAATCGCAAAAGCACTAAAAGATGTGATTAACGACTAAGTCGTTTTCACTCGACGCCTCGCGTCGTTTGTTTAAGGTCGCCCCATTAGGGCGGCCTTTTTCTTTGGGACAACAGTCATGGATTTCAAATCAACCCTGATGGGTCTCACGTTCGCACTCATCTGGTCCAGCGCATTTACGTCCGCACGCTACATCGTCCAATTCGCACCACCGCTTTCTATTTCCGCCCTACGTTTTCTAATCGCCGGCCTCCTCGCTTGCGCCATCGCATACGCCCTTGGCCAACGCCCAAAGTTCACCCGCCAACAATGGCGCGGCATCATCATCTTCGGCATTTGCCAAAATGCGATTTACCTCGGTTTTTTCTTCATGGCCATGACACGGATCGAGGCATCCCTTGCTTCAATCCTCGCCTCCACTATGCCACTTTTGGTGGCGCTCGCTCTAATCACAATCCTGCGCGAAAAGCTCCCCCTCATGGGCATCATCGGCCTCATCATTGGCTTTGCAGGCGTCACCTTGATCATGGGAACACGCATCAGCGGCGGTGTCGATTTGATCGGCATTGCCCTGTGCGCCCTTGGCGTCATCGCCCTGACCATTGCAACGCTGTCCGTCAAATCCGCCTCAACGGGTGGAAACCTGTTTATGGTGGTCGGATTGCAAATGTTAGTGGGCTCCGCCGCCCTCACAATTCCCGCGCTGACATTGGAAACGTGGAGCGTCACATGGACGCCCACACTTATCGCCACCTTCGCCTACACAATCATCGTGCCTGGCATCATCGCCACCTATATCTGGTTTTTATTGGTCGGTCGTATCGGCGCCACAAAATCGGCTACCTTCCACTTCCTCAACCCTTTCTTTGGGGTCGCCATTGCCGCCGCTCTGTTGGGTGAAACTCTGACCCGCACCGACATCATTGGTGTCGCCATTATCATGGCTGGCATTTTCGCGGTTCAACGTGCACGCATCGCGACGTAACCCAATCGCCCGTCAGGGCTGATCGGAATGCGGCGCAGCCGCGCCTTTAACCAATTTTCCCTTGGTTTTCCCCAACCTGCCCACGGTGCAACAACAGATGATCCAAAATCACACAGGCCATCATTGCTTCGCCTACAGGCACCGCACGAATCCCAACACAGGGATCATGCCGCCCCTTGGTAATAATTGTGGTCTCTTCGCCTGCCTTGGTAATCGTCGCACGCTCTTTCAAAATCGACGACGTCGGCTTGACTGCAAAACGACACACCAAATCTTGTCCCGTCGAAATTCCACCCAACGCGCCACCGGCATGGTTTGAATTGTAAACCGGCGCACCGTCCACAAACGAAATCTCATCCGCATTGTCTTCACCGGTTAATTCAGCGGATCCAAACCCGGCGCCAATTTCCACACCCTTAACCGCATTAATCGACATCATCGCCGTGGCAATATCGGTATCAATTTTGCCGTAAACGGGCGCACCCAACCCTGCTGGAACGCCACTGGCTATCACCTCGATCACCGCGCCCACAGAATTACCAGACTTGCGCAATTCGTCCAAATAACCCGCCCACAAAACTGCTGTATCCGCGTCGGGCGTCCAAAACGGATTGTTCTCAATTTCGTTCAAATCAATCTTTGTGCGATCAATTTTATGCGGGCCCATTTGAACCATATATCCAGTGATTTTAACCTCTGGCGCCAAGGCTTTCAAAACTTCGCGCGCCACACCGCCGGCCGCAACGCGCGCCGCTGTTTCGCGCGCGCTGGAACGTCCACCACCACGATAATCGCGAATGCCGTATTTCTGCCAATACGTAATATCTGCATGGCCGGGGCGAAATTTTTCCATGATGTCGGAATAATCTTTGGATCGCTGGTCGGTGTTTTCAATCATCAACTGAATCGGATGCCCCGTAGTTTTACCCTCAAACATCCCTGATAAGATTTTCACTTCGTCCGCTTCGCGCCGCTGCGTGGTATATTTATTTTGCCCCGGCTTACGCTTGTCCAACCACTGTTGCAAATCGCCCGCGCTCACGGCCACGTTTGGTGGGCACCCATCAATGGTTGCACCCAGTGCGGGTCCATGGCTTTCACCCCAAGTTGTTACCGTAAACATCCGTCCAAATGAATTCGTCGCCATGCGCTTCTCTCCGATACTTACAAAACCAATACCCCACCCAACCTACAAAAGAAAACCCATCCTTGCTTATTTTTTAACACCCCCCTAAGAATGAACTCACCTCGGGGGGCCAATATGGCTGAGATGCGCTTGCGCGAACCCGTCGAACCTGAACCGGATCATACCGGCGTAGGGAAGGTTTCGTTTCAAACGACCCCCTTACGCTTGTAGCAATTGGAGACTTGAAATGACAAAAATCATCACCCTTGCTGCGGGCCTCACATTGGCACTTGCCACAACAGTCCACGCACAAGATAAACCAGAACTTATTGTTTACACCTACGACAGCTTCGTTTCCGACTGGGGCCCTGGCCCTGCAATCGAAAAAGCATTCGAAGAAACCTGTGAATGCGATCTCAAATTGGTCGGCGCAGGTGACGGTGCGGCCTTGCTGACACGCATCCAACTCGAAGGACCGCGTTCTGACGCCGACATCGTTTTGGGCTTGGACACGAACCTAACTGCACGCGCGGCGGCAACGGGTTTGTTCGCACCATACACAAATACGCCCATCGCGCTGGACGTGCCAACGGACTGGACGGACACAACATTCCTACCCTACGACTGGGGCTATTTCGCATTTGTCTATGACAACACAAAACTTAAAAACGTGCCTAAAAATTTCGAAGACATGATCGCCATGCCCGACGATTTTAAAATCGTCATCCAAGATCCGCGTTCATCCACACCGGGTTTGGGTTTGCTTCTGTGGGTTAAACAGGCTTACGGCGACCGCGCTCCCGAAATTTGGGCTGGCCTTGCGCCCAAAATCCTGACCGTAACCAAAGGTTGGTCAGAAGCATACGGCATGTTCACCGATGGCGAGGCTGATATGGTTCTGTCGTACACCACATCCCCCGCCTATCACATCATCGCCGAAGGCGACGAAACCAAATCCGCCGCGCCTTTCGACGAGGGCCATTATATGCAAATCGAAGTGGCTGGAAAATTGGCCGCCACAGATCAACCAGAATTGGCCGATGCGTTTTTGGATTTCATGACATCCGATCGGTTTCAGTCTATCATCCCCACCACCAACTGGATGTACCCAGCGGTATTTCCCGCCGATGGCCTACCCGCAGGTTTTGAACAACTCATCACGCCAACCGACAGCCTGATCATTCCCGCACAACAGGTTCAAGTGGCTCGCGACAAGGCACTTGCCGAATGGCTCACCGAACTCAGCCGATAAGGCCAATCCATTTCATCTTAGGCGGCAGCGCATTTGCGCTGTTGCTTTTGCTGACTTTGGGCACCGTCGCGGCGCTGTGGTACCGCGCTGAAATCACATCGTCCCTAACGCCTGCCGATTGGGCGGCCATACGGTTTACCATTACACAGGCGTTGGCCTCTGCCGTGATCTCAGTCATTGTCGCAATCCCCACTGCACGCGCGCTTGCGCGGCGCAATTTTCGCGGTCGTAAATTCATCCTCACCCTGATGGGCGCACCCTTCATTTTGCCCGCCATCGTTGCCGTTCTGGGTATCTTGGCGGTTTGGGGTCGCTCTGGTTATATCTCTGATTTCATCGCTAACTTCGGCCTTGGCCCCCTTAATATTTACGGTTTTGGCGGCGTAGTTCTGGCACACGTCTTCTTCAACATCCCCCTCGCCACCCGCTTGTTGGTTCAGGGTTGGTCATCAATTCCCGTCGAACATTTTCGCCTCGCGGCGCAACTTGGAATGCACACCACCGACATCACGCGCCACCTCGAACGCCCAATGCTGCGCGCCGTAATTCCCGGGGTATTCTTGCTAATTTTCCTACTGTCCGTTTCCAGCTTCGCCGTCGCCCTCGCCCTTGGTGGCGGCCCCAAAGCCACCACAATCGAGCTGGCAATCTACCAAGCAATCCGCTTCGATTTCGACCTCGCCAAAGCATCGCAATTGGCCATGCTCCAATTTGCGCTCTGCGCCACCATTGGCGCGGCCACCATCGTGATTGCCAAACCCATGCACTTCGCCCAAGGCTTGGATCGCCGCGCCGAACGCTGGGATGCCCGCGAAACCCGTTACCGCATCGTCGACACCGCCGTCCTTACGGTGGTTTGCTTGTTCCTGTTTCTCCCCCTCGCCTCTGTCTTCCTGCGCGGCATCGTCCCACTATTCACGTTGCCGGCCCCCGTCTGGGTTGCGGCATTCAATTCTGTCACCGTGGCCGTTCTGTCCGCCGTCCTGTCGGTTTGCATGTCGATCGCCATGTCGGCCTTCATCATCCGCATCGCCCGTAAACGCAAAACCGTTTCTCAGGTGATGGAGGTGGTCGGCTTCCTCACGCTTGCCGCCTCGCCCTTCGTCATCGGCACTGGCCTGTTCGTGATGACCTTCCCCTTCGTCTCCCCCTTCGCTATCGCCCTCCCCATCACCGCACTCGTCAACGCCGCCATGTCTTTGCCATTTTCCTTGCGCGTCATCCTACCCGCCATGACCCGCGCCGAGGATCATTATGGCCGCCTCGCCGACAGCCTTGGCATGCAAACATGGGGTCGTTTTCGCCTTGCGATTTGGCCACGTCTGAAACGACCCGTGGGTTTTTCCGCTGGCCTTGCCGCTGCATTATCCATGGGCGACCTGGGTGTTATCACCCTGTTTGCACCACCTGACGTGGCCACCTTGCCGCTGATGATGTACCGCATGATGTCCACGTATCAATTGGGCGCGGCCGCTGGCGTTGCGCTGTTACTTGTCACCCTATCCGTCGCCCTATTCTGGATTTTTGACCAAGGAGGTCGCCTTGAGCATAACGTTAGATAACATCGAAATCAGCCACGGGTCATTCACCCTGTCTGCTAATTTTAAGATCGAGGAAGGTCATAAAATTGCCCTTCTTGGCCCCTCAGGTGGCGGCAAGTCCACCCTACTGTCCGCCATCGCAGGGTTCAAAACACCTGATCACGGGCGCATTCTGCACAATGATACCGACATCACATCTATGCCCCCCGCACAGCGCCCCATCGCGTTATTGTTCCAAGATCACAACCTGTTTCCGCATCTGTCGGTGGAAAAAAATATCGCTCTGGGTCTACATCCAAACCTGCGCCTGTCGGATGCGGAACGCGAAATTGTTCAGGATGCTTTGCGCCGTGTCGGTCTGCATAACCAAGGCAAAAAAATGCCCTCTGAACTATCAGGCGGCCAACAACAACGGGTCGCCTTGGCGCGGTGTTTGTTGCGCGACCGTCCGGTGCTGTGCCTTGACGAACCCTTCGCTGCCCTTGGCCCCGCACTGAAACGCGAAATGTTGGATTTGGTGGCCGAAATTGTTGATGGCTCCAAGACCACGTTGTTGATGGTCACTCACCAACCCGAGGATGCGAAATACATCACCGATCAAACCGTTCTGATTGCGGATGGTGTGGCGCATGCCCCCGTGGACACAGCCGAATTGTTGGCCAATCCGCCCATCGCATTGGCGCGGTACTTGGGGACGTAAACGCAAAAGGCCGCTGATATTTATCAGCGGCCTTTCAAATTCAATTTCTATGGGGCTTAACCCTTGCGTTTAACGTCACGCCACAGCTTCTTGTTCGTCAAATATAACAAAACAGCCAACAAAGACAGCATCGCAACTGACAAGAAGCCAATACGCTGACGCGCCATCATTTTTGGTTCCGCAGTCCACATCAAAAATGCGGCGACATCCTGTGCCATGTTACGCACATCGTTTTTGGCACCATCGGCAAATTCAACGTCCTCGCCGAACAACGGCGGCGCCATTGAAATCCAACCAGTCGAAAACGCAGTGTTTTCATAAAACGTTGTGCCCGCTTCCTCTTTTTCTTCACCAGTGTAACCGTTCAAGATTGACGCAATATATTCTGGACCACCAATTCCTTTGACGAACTGGTTGATACCCAAACCATACGGCCCCTTGAAACCAGCACGTGCTTTGGCCATCAATGACAAATCAGGGGCATTTTCCAACGAAGAGCCGGGAAATTTATCCGATGGCTTCGCGGCACGTGTATCGTCCAAATCCTTGTCATACACATCAAAGTTTAAGGCATAGGCCTTTACCGTTTCCTCATCCAAATGCGGGCCACCTTCGTCGCCCAAGTTGCGGAACGCAAGCTGATTCAAACCATGACATGCGGAACAAACTGATGTGAAAACCTGCAGACCGCGTTGCAACTGATATTGGTCAAACGCGCCAAACGGGCCTTCAAAACTGAATTTGAAATCCTCTGTATACGCTTTGTTAGCTTCGGCAGAAACCGATGTGGCCAATCCCAGCGCGATAATGGTCGAAAGAAGTAGTTTCTTCATAATTTTAATCCTCTTTCAATTACTTCGTTGCGCCAGATTTTGGCGGGTAATGCGCGTCAAAATCAGCTTCGATTGTTTCAGGAACTGGCAACGTCTTTTCGGTCCAACCCAGTACAGGCAAAATGACCAAGAAGTACGCGAACCAGTAAATCGCACCCAACAGTGAAATCAGCGGTACCAAACCTTCGGCAGGTCGTGCACCGGCCCACATCAGCAACATGAAATCAAACCCAAGCAGCCAGAACGCAATTTTAAATGTTGGACGGTAACGACCCGAACGCACTGGTGATGTATCTGTCCACGGCGCCAATGCCATCACAGCGATCGATCCAAACATGGCCAACACGCCCAAGAATTTCGCATCCAAGAACAAGATATCAAACGTAATCGCGCGCAAAATCGCATAGAATGGCAAGTAGTACCATTCAGGCACAATATGCTCTGGCGTCGACAATGGATCCGCAGGGATATAGTTAACAGGCTCGCCCAGATAGTTTGGCATAAAGCCAACAATCGCCATGAAGATGATCAAGATCACAACCAATGCGAACAAATCTTTGATCACATAATATGGCCAGAACGGAACCGTATCTTTTTCTGCTTCTGCTTTCGACTTGCGGCGCACTTCAACACCCGTTGGGTTGTTGTTGCCCGTGGTGTGGAATGCCCAAATGTGAATAGCAACCAAGCCAACGATAACGAAAGGCAGAAGGTAATGCAGCGAGAAGAAACGGTTCAACGTGGCTTGATCCACTGACGGTCCACCCAACAACCATTCCTGCAACATTGACCCAACGCCCGGAATCGCACCGAACAGACCTGTGATAACCGTCGCACCCCAAAATGACATCTGACCCCAAGGCAATACATACCCCAAGAAACCAGTGGCCATCATCATCAAGTAAATCAACATACCAATGATCCACGTAACTTCACGCGGTGCTTTGTACGATCCGTAATACAACCCACGGAAAATATGCGCGTATACAGCAATAAAGAATAACGACGCGCCATTCGCATGGATATAACGGAACGCCCAACCGCCGTTCACATTACGCATAATGTGTTCAACGCTGTTAAACGCCAAATCAACTTGTGGCGTGTAATGCATAACCAAAATAACACCGGTGGCGATTTGCATCACCAAGGCGAACGTCAAAACGATACCCCAAATCCACATCCAATTCAGATTCTTGGGTGTCGGAAGCATCAATGTATCGTAAACTAAGGAAACAATCGGCAAACGCTCGTGTAACCATTTTTCAAAGCCCGTTTTTGGCTCGTAATGATCGTGTGGAATTCCAGCCATGATCTCTCCCCTAACCTAATTTAAGTGTGTTGGCGTCCAGAAACGCCGCAACAGGCACATCCAAATTCCGTGGCGCAGGCCCCTTACGGATGCGACCAGCAGTGTCATAGTGTGACCCGTGGCATGGACAGAACCAACCATCAAAATCACCCGCATCGCCCAATGGCACACAGCCAAGGTGCGTACAAACACCGATCATTACTAACCATTCCCCGTCTTCGTCCAACGCACGGTTTTCATCAGTTGCAAACGCAACAGTTTCACCGATTGCAGGTTTCGCGTTCAAATTGCGCGAAATATCATCTTTCAAATCGCCCAACGGCACAGCACGCGCCTTTTCGATTTCTTCGGCAACACGACGGCGCACAAAAACCGGCTTGCCGCGCCACTTAACAGTCAGCTGCGTCCCCGGCTCTACGCCTGAAATATCAACTTCGATGGATGCCAGTGCTTGAACATCAGCACTTGGGTTCATTTGGTTAATCATCGGCCATACAGCCGCGCCACCAATCACTGCACCAGTACCTGCAGTAGCCACGTACAAAAAGTCGCGACGATTTCCTTTGTCTTCGGACACGTTCAGCGTCTCCCTTGCCTAGCCCAGTGTATCGGGCGTAATAATCCACAAATATCGAATATTATCCGACAGCCTATTGGCGGTTTACACGTACACGTGACATTCGTCTAGCCGCCTTTTAGACGCACTAACAAAAAAACAAGGGTCAAAACATGAGATTAGCCACCTATCAGCCCGATATCGCCCCAAATTTAGGCGCCATGATTCGACTAAGCGCCTGTTTTGGCGTGTCCCTCGACATCATTGAACCCTGCGGTTTTCCCCTCTCTCTTAAATCCCTGCGCCGCACGGCGATGGATTACGCCGACATCGCCGACATGACACGTCACGATTCGTGGGAGACCTTCCAATCAACCCGCCCCACAGGGCGCCTGATATTACTCACAACCAAGGCCACCGACACCCTGTGGGATTTCAAATTCCAGCCCACCGATACAATCGTGATGGGCCGAGAGAGCGCGGGCGTCCCCGATCACGTCCACAATGCCTGCGACGCCCACGTCAAATTACCAATGTACGGCGCGGCGCGATCCCTGAACGTCGCGATGACCGCAGGCATGGCAGTATCAGAGGCGTTGCGCCAAACACGCTAGCCGTGCATCGCCTGCCCGTGGGTTGGCGACACAACGACAATGCGTGGCATTTTATCCCACCAAGAATTCCAATCTATTAATAAACCTCAACCCATCAAATTTCATTTCATGTTTAAAGGCGATACAGCCCTTGGATTTACGTTATCGCTCACATTTAGGTACGCAGTGCGCCGCCATCACGGGCAAATTATGTGCTCCATCCGATAAAATCGACGTCAATTGCTTAAAACAAGTGAACGCGTCAATGAGGGACTACTACAAACGCCTTCGCCCATTATTGCCATCAAAATTGGATGGCAATGGAATAAGTGAAAGGCTTTACGAAAAAGCTCTGCCAGAAATTGATGCAATAATTGCCAAAGGCAATTTTGAATGCGATAGCCTTGTAGACGGGCAGTTTGAATCTTGTGAATTCATCACTCTCTCAGCCAATATGATGGACTTAATTTATCGCGCCAGAGTGGCGAATATAAATTTGCCCTAAAGACAGTTCAGTCAAAGCAAGCCAAACCTTTACGCCGCCAACCACGCATCTAAATTAGTTTTCCTTAACAAACCTTACCCCACAAAAAACCCATTCTGCGCCGCTATATGCGCCTTGGCGTCCGCGCCCAACTCATGCGCCGCACGCAGTGGCCAATATGGCTCGCGAATAAACTGACGCGCCAACAAAACAAAATCCGCCTTACTCTCAACAATCACCGCCTCGGCCTGCGCTGGTTGTGTAATCGATCCCACCGCCATCGTACCAATATCCGCCTCGGCGCGAATACGTCCCGCTAAATCCACCTGATCCGCCGTGCGTGTTCCAATCGATGCACGCGCCGCAGGCGTTGCACCACCACCTGAACAATCCACCAAATCCACACCGCGTTCTTTCAACCAGATCGCCATCTGAATATTATCCTCAACCGTCAAACCGCCATCGATCCAATCGGCGGCGGACAATCGTACCGCCAACGGCAACCCTTCGGGCCAAACCGCCCGCACCGCATCCACTGTTTCCAACATAAACCGCGCACGATTACGAATATCGCCACCATATTCATCCGTCCGCGTATTCACCAAAGGCGTGAAAAAGCTGTGCAATAAATACCCATGCGCCCCGTGGATTTCCAAAAACCTGTACCCCGCCGCCAACGCGCGTTTCGCGCTGTCCACGAAACACTGTTGAATATCTTTGATGTCCTGAATGCTCATTTCACGCGGTGTTTTCCACAACCGCACTCCATCATCATCAAACGCTTCATCACTTGGCCCAATGATCGGCCAACCGCCATCGGCGTCTGCCAAATGCGCCCCGCCGTCCCATGGCCGCGCCGCCGACGCCTTGCGCCCCGCGTGGCCAATTTGCACACCAATCACACAATTATGATCCGTGATAAATTTATTAATCGGGATCAACGCTGCGACCTGCGCATCATTCCACAGTCCCGCACATCCGGGCGTAATCCGCCCGTCCGCACGCACCGCCGTCGCCTCTGCAATGATCAGCCCCGCACCCCCAACCGCGCGCGACCCCAATTGCACGCGGTGCCAATCATTCGCCACACCATCGATGCTGGAATACTGACACATTGGCGAAACCCCGATACGGTTCTTAAACGTGACATCTTTGATGGTAATCGGTGAAAACAGCTGTGACATGTGCGATCCTTTGTAAATTTATTTCCATGTCTGCGCTCGGCGCGTTAATGTTGCAAGTGAAACCAACACTAATTTTTGGAAACCATTTAAAAACAAATACATAACCCTATGTCCCCATGGGGACACTTTGAAAGACACCCCATGACCCGCGACGAATTCAACACCTTTTGCGCCTCACTGCACGCCACCACCCACGTCGTTCAATGGGGCAATTCGGACGTCTGGAAAGTCGGCGGAAAACTCTTCGCCCTATGTGGCTGGCATGAAAACGACGCGGCCTTCACATTCAAAGTCACCGACATCGCCTTCGAAGTCCTCCCCGAAACACCCGGCATCCGCCCCGCCCCCTACCTCGCATCGCGCGGCATGAAATGGGTGCAACACTACGCCGAACCCGGCCTGTCTGACACCGAACTCAAAAACCACATCACCTATTCCTATGAAATGGTGGTGGCCAAACTAACCAAAAAACTTCGCGCTGAATTAGGCCTTTAAACCGACGCCGTCAGCCCACCATCAACGCGCCAATTCTGCCCCGTGATGTAACCCCCATCATCCCCCGCCAACAATGCAATAACGCTTGAAACCTCACGCGCGGAACCATACCGCCCCATCGGAATCCGCGCCTTGCGATCCCCTGTTTCAGGCAGGCTGTCGATAAAGCCCGGCAAAACATTATTCATCCGCACATTATTGATCGCATATTGATCCGCAAACAATTTCGTAAACGCCGCCAACCCTGCCCGAAAAACTCCCGACGTCGGAAACAACGGATCCGGTTCAAACGCTGCAAAGGTTGAAATGTTCACAATAGATCCTTTTCCCTGCGCCACCATAATCGGCGCAACAATCCGCGTCGGACGAATAACATTCATCAAATAAACATCCATCCCCATGTGCCAATCCTCATCCGGCATCTCTAAAATATCGCCTTTTGGTCCGTGCCCCGCAGAGTTCACCAAAACATCAATGCGCCCCCAACGCTCCATCGCCAGATCGACTAATTTCTGCAAATCAGCGGTCACCATATTTGACCCCGTCACGCCAACACCACCTAATTCCGCGGCCAAGGCCTCGCCCTTTCCAGACGACGACAAAATCCCAACCTGATACCCAACAGACGCCAAATGGCGCGCCGCATCAGCACCCATACCTGAACCACCCGCTGTAATCAGCGCCACTTTAACATCGCTCATTTTTTTAACATCACTCATTCTATAGTCCCTTTCTGGTGCAAAGCGCGACCTTCGCGCAGTTTGATTACCATTATCATTGATAACATTATACTAGACATAAGCCTCATAAAACACGGCAAACGGTGTCGGAAAACTGCTTAACCACTACGCAACAGTATTTTTGCCCGCAATGGTGATGGCCGCCTATTTCTGCTGTCCAGTTTGGGCAAATCGATACCACATCTCGGCATAGGCCACCTCAACCTTGCGCGCAAACGCATCTGCATCCCCCAACGGCGATGCCTTAATCGTGTCACGTAACCCCGTTCGAAATGCAACCCGTCGCATTTTATTCGCCGCCAGCTCAGCCGCAATCCGAATGAAATCACCCTCATCCTGAGCGACCAATTCTGGGTGCCCTAAATGGGTTAAAATGGATGCCCCAACCCGCGCAACATGCGTATCCCCGCGCAATGCAATTACAGGCACACCCATCCAAAGCGCCTCGAATGTCGTGGTACACCCGTTAAACGGAAACGGATCCAGGCCAATATCCACCTGCCCATACAGCGCCAAATGATCCGCATACTTGGGTAGTTTCCCGTGTAATTCCAACCTATCATTTCCAATGCCATGCGCCGCAAACTGTTTCACAACTGTATCGCGTGTCACTGCATGCCCCAGCTCAAGGTGCTTCAATAACAATTTTGAATTTTTCACTGATTTCAAAACCTTAGACCACAAAGCAATAACTTGCGGTGACAGTTTCGACATGTGGTTGAAGCTGCCAAAGGTCACAACACGATCACCCTTTACCACAACTTCGGGGCAATCCATTCCGCCACGATAACACCAGATTCCACCATCCAAACGGATCAACTCTTCGCTGTGGCACTCATCCGCTTCGCCAACGGGATCGGCCACAACATCCGTGAACCGATAATCAACCGCATTCAATCCAGTTGTATTTGGATACCCCAACCACGCAACTTGAACAGGAGCGGGTTTGCGCGCAAAAACTTGTATACGCGACTTGGCTGAATGTCCCGCCAAATCCACCAAAATATCAATGCCGTCATCCGCAATTTGCTTGACCAGTTGCGCGTCGGTCATTGCCGCCACATCCCGCCAATGATCCGCCATCCCACGCAGCCGCGTCGTCGTATCGTCCACCTTATTTGCGCAATAATAACAATAAGTTTCGACCTGTTGCGCATCATGACCCGCCAACAATGGCTCGAAAAAATACGCAACCGAATGTGCGTAAAAATCTGGTGAGACATACCCAACCTTCAACCGTTTTTTCCTAACTCCATCGGCTGTATGCTTGATCTGAATCGCAAGGCCACCAAATTGCGCCTCATATTCCATATGTTTGTCATAAATCGCACGCGGACTATGCTTGGTGGTATAATTCAGCTCGAAATTGCGATTGCTGTGCGCTTGTGCAAATTTGGGTTTCAGCGCAATTGCCTTTTCATAGGCCGTAATTGCCTGATCAGGTACGCGCAGGTTGTGCATCACCGCACCCAAATTATTAAATCCATCAGGATAGGTCGGCGCCAGTGCATTCACTTTTTGAAAATGCCCCATGGCGGGCAGATAATTTCCCGTATCCAGATGAACCGCGCCCAAAATATTATGCACCTGATAATCATCGCCATATTTGGCTATCATCGCACGGCCCTGCTCATTGGTTTTTTGCATTTTCTTGGCTTGGTACAACGTCAATAACGCCTGCAACTCCGCCAGTGGTGGGCCAGCTTTGGTCTTGGATTGCGTTCCTGCCAAACCTTTACGCGCATCTCTGTTATTGGGAAATTTCGTCAGAATTTGTTCATAGATTTTTCGCGACCCATTTACATCACCATCTTTGGCTAACTTACTGGCTTGGCGTAATAATTTGGATACGGACATCGACGTTCTTTCATTATTTCAGCATCATACTACACGGGGGGATCCTGCATCAACCCTGCAACCAAATCATACCCCAATCCGAACCCATTTCGTGACATGGCACCCGCCGCATCAACACGCGCTTGTGTCGGTTTATTTTGCCCCAACTTCCACGTCCCATCCAGATCATCAACATCCATCGCAATTGGCACAATTTGGCGTAGCATTTTTTGCAACGCATCATCCGAAACCTTGTCCATTTTCCAAATCGGCTTGGGCAACAGGCGGCGTTCCATATCATCCGACAGTCGTTCCAAAACACCGTGCAAATCGGCTTCTGGTAAACGGCGCAATGTGCCGCGCAAATGCACGGCCACATAATTCCACGTTGGCACCTGATCGTTAACCCCATACCAATCGGGACTGACGTATCCATCGCCACCCGAAACAGCCATAACCGCCGGCATCGAATTTATCAATGCGCGATACAACGGGTTGGAACGCACCACATGCGCCTCTAGGTGCGTTCCATTCGCGGATAATTGAAACGGAATATGCGCAATTAAGGGGCCATGGTCGCCATTTATCGACAACGCACCAAATGCACGGTCACGGGCGAAATCTATAATCCGTTGATCATCAGCTTTGCGAAAAATCGGGTTTGGGTGCATACCGTACTCCTGTGCTTCAAACGTAGGCAAATCTTTCGATAACCGAAAGCCCCAAAATGTATTAACACTTTGGGTGCGGCGCAGTTACTTTGCAAATACAGTGCAATTACGGAATTTTATTTTCATGGGTTTTCTGAAAGGGTAATTGCACCGCGCGTACCTACAGAAACAATGTGGCAGGATCACCCTCAGCCCATTGAGGGTGTTTTTTCATGATCTTCTTGAACCCATCCCATTCGATAAATTCACGATACCATTTGATCACATTTATCCATTCAGATTCCACAAACCAATCACGGTCCACATGCGCAAATTGACGAACAAACGGCGCAACACCGATGTCCGTAAATCCGCGTGTATCACCAGACAAAAAATTTTTATTTTCAAGGCGTTCTTCCAGCAAGCGTAAATAAATACCCGCTTGATTCAACGTCTCGTCACGATCATAGTCATCGTGTTTGTTTGGATATTTATATCGATCCAACCACGGCTTAAATTCTGCGTCGCACTGTTTAACCAATGCACGTTCTACAGGCGATGGATTGTCCGAACCGAGCGCCCATTTCATCACATCATAACTCTCGTCGATTATCTGTCCATCAGGCAAAACCAAAACAGGCACTGTGCCCTTGGGCGACGCCAACAACATCGCATCAGGTTTGTCGCGCAAAACAACTTCGCGCAATTCAACTTGAATGCCCGCCCGTGCAATCGCTAACCGTGCGCGCATGGCATAAGGGCAGCGTCGAAAGGAATATAAAATTGGTTGGCTCATGACACCAACAGTTGCTTATCCGTGTGACCCGTTATCATGGCCGGCACGATCATGCCTCTGGCTTGATCCGCATCAAACAGTACTTCGGTAAACCCTTCGGTGCGACCCATGCGGTCACTTTCCATCAGCACGTTATGCCGTTGCCCGACCTGCATCGTCAAATGGTTCTGCACGGCGGCCTCTCCGCGTGCCCGTAATCGCCCAGCGCGCTCTTTGATGATGGAACGATCCATCTGCGGCATCCGCGCGGCTGGTGTACCATGACGGGGGGAAAACGGGAAAATATGTAACCATGTCAACCCGCAGTCATCGATTAATTTCAGGCTATTTTCAAACATCGCTTCAGTCTCGGTCGGGAACCCTGCAATGATGTCAGCTCCGTAAATAATATCAGGTCGCGCCTTGCGCATATCAGAACAAAACGCGATGGCATCGTCACGCAAATGGCGCCGTTTCATCCGTTTCAAAATCATATCGTCGCCCGCCTGTAACGATAGGTGCAGATGCGGCATCAACCGGTTTTCAGACGCGACTGCATCAATCAAGGCAGGGTCCGCCTCGACACTATCAATCGAGCTGATCCGCAACCGTGGCAGGTCAGGCACCAATCTTAATATTCGTTGCACCAAATCGCCCAATTTGGGCATCATCGGCAGGTCGGCACCCCAGCTGGTAATATCAACACCCGTCAAAACGACCTCGTTGTAGCCCTTGTCCACCAACCGCTTAATCTGATCGACAACCACGCCTGCAGGCACGGATCGTGAATTACCGCGACCGTATGGAATGATACAAAATGTACAGCGATGATCGCATCCATTTTGCACCTGAACATACGCCCGCGACCGCGTGCCAAATCCGTCAATTAAATGCCCTGCAGTATCCTGAACGGACATAATATCATCAACCAAAACCTTTTCCGTTTTGCCAATGAAATCGCCGCCTTTTGCGATGTTCTTCCACGTGTTTGATTGCATCTTTTCGGTGTTACCTACAACCAAATCAACCTCGTCCATCGTTGAAAATGTTGCGGGTTCAATTTGTGCAGCACAGCCGGTCACAACCACTTGTGCATCTGGATTTTCACGGCGTAGTTTGCGAATTTCCTGCTTTGATTTTCGCACAGCTTCTGCCGTCACCGCACAGGTATTTACCACGACGATATTGTCCAAACCCGCCGCCTCTGCCAGCTCTTTCATAGCTTCTGTTTCATAGGCATTCAGACGGCAGCCTTGGGTCGTAAATTTAGGCGCGTTCATTTTACAGATTCCAAAAATTCAGGGCTTAAAACACCCTCAAATACCAACGTCGTTGGTCCCGTCATCCAGACCCCATCGTCACGCCAATCAATCTGCAATGTACCACCATCCAATTGAATGCTGACCGTTCGATCCGTCAGCCCCTTTCGATGCGCTACTACAGCCACCGCACAGGCACCTGACCCACAAGCCAACGTCACACCGGCACCCCGCTCAAACGTCCGCTGGCGGATGGTTTTACGATCAATGATCTGGACAAATTCAACGTTGGTGCGTTGCGGAAACAACGGGTGCGTTTCAATCGCCGACCCACGCGCCACCAAATCAACCGCGTCGGCATCATCCACCACAAACACACAATGCGGGTTACCCATTCCAACAGCACCAGGTGCGCCATCAATCGGCAGGTTAATCAAATCCACATCCCGCGCTAACGGCACAGTATCCCATGTCAATTGTGGCTGTCCCATATTGACACTGATCATACCACCATCGGTCATCCGCGCCGCCAGCAATCCGTTACCAGTGCGCAATGTGATTGCATCCAATCCGGTTTCGCCCATCACCAATCGGGCAATACAGCGGCTGGCATTACCACAAGCATCCGACACCGATCCGTCCGAATTCCAAAACACCATATCCACCTCCGCACCATCCGATTTGGTTAGCACGACCAATTGATCATACCCCACACCAAAATGGCGCTCACCTATGGCGCGTGCCATCGATTGGCTCACAGGTGATTCTGTATTGCGGGCATCAATGATCACAAAATCATTGCCCAGCCCATGCATTTTCAAAAACGGTAGCCCGTTTGGATATGTTTGTTGTGTCATCATCAGGCTCATATAGCCTGTTATAAACAATCATTCCAGATAGCGTGAAAATTAACACGAATAATGCTTGACCCTTCGCCCATCCCATCCTAATACGCGCCCCAGTGGGCCGGTAGCTCAGTTGGTAGAGCAACTGACTTTTAATCAG